>MTKW01005600.1_pt1 | contig 23853 bp, 17 predicted proteins | sample 1042761 | NCBI WGS metagenome assembly MTKW01 (sample SAMN06205366, study PRJNA360243) | anaerobic digester metagenome | biome: Wastewater treatment plant; feature: Anaerobic digester sludge; material: sludge; isolation source: anaerobic digester fed with sludge from wastewater treatment plant ...
AAACGGAAGCAGGTACCGCTTTTCGATAACCGGCTTGGAAGGTGATGCGCCCTGTTTCATCTTACCACTCCTTTTTTCAAGATGATATTGGCATAGAGTGCCTCCTCGCCGGTCGCTACCACAGCATAGGCCTTTTTCGCCCTTTCGTAAAAGTCGAACCGTTCCAGGTAGCCGATGGAGAAGGGTTCTCCGGAAGCACCCAGAATGGCCTTGTAATCCTCCCAGATCTCCGGTTTGTAATCGTCGCCAGGAACCACCTCCATCAAGATGACCGACGGATCGGCATAGCTGTCGAGCGGGAAGAGCTCCAGAATCGCCTCCAGCAGGACGGCTCCACTGAGGCCGTCCGCCCGGATCACATTTGACGATACACTGCTGCTCGGAAAATTGGCATCGCCAAGAACAATCTCATCGCCGTGCCCCATCTCCATGAGGGTCTTTACCAACTGAGGGGAGAGGGATTTGGGTATTTTTTTCAGCATACTCTAAGTTATATGAGGTTACAATTCTATTTGTAGATCGGGCCGAATGTGGCGCAGGCGCGATAGTCGGCTCCCTCCTTCTCCATGCCGAATGCGTTCCATGCGGCGGGACGGAAGATCTTCTCATCATCCACGTTATGCATGCAGACCGGAATGCGCAAGATCGAAGCCAGCGTGATCAGGTCCTGACCGATATGTCCGTAGCTGATGGCTCCATGATTGGCTCCCCAGTTGTTCATCACCGAGTAGACATCCCTGAAGGCCGGCTTGTCGCTCAGCCTGGGAACAAACCATGTGGTAGGCCAGGTCTGGTCGGTCCGTTCGTTAAGCACCTTGTGGATCTCCGGATCGATCTCCACGGTCCACCCTTCCGCAATCTGCAGTACCGGTCCAAGCCCCTTCACCAGGTTCAGGCGGGACATGGTGACAGGCATGCCGCCTTCGGAGAGGAAATTGGAGGAGAAGCCACCGCCCCGGAAATAGTCGCGGTTTGCCGGACACCAGTTGGTGGCTGCCAGGCAATCCTCCACCTCTTTTTCGTTGATCTCCCAGAAGGGTTTCATTGCCGGCTTGCCATCCTTCCGCTGTTTCCCGGTGGCATCGAGGGTGGTGGCTCCCGAGTTGATGAGGTGGATGATCCCGTTGCTGGCCATGCCGGTGAGCTCTTTTCCGGTAACCCGTTTTACGGCCTCGGGACTCCAGTATGTGCGAACATCGGAGAAGATCTGTGAACTATTGGTGAGGAGGTGTCCAAAGAGCATAGCGATACCGTTGCAGGCATCGTTTTCGGTAGCCAGCACATAGGCTTCGCGGATACCGTTCCAGTCGAACGACGAGCAGAGCAGTGCTTCGGTGAAGTCGCCGTTCGGCTTGTAGTCGGTCCACTGCCGTTGACCCTGGAAGCCGCCGGCAATGGCGTTGTGGCCGATTGCCTCCTCCTTGAATCCCATCTCCTCAAGTTTGGGGTTTCCGGTCATCAGGTCACGGATGATGATGGTCATCTTCACCACAAACTCCCAGTCGGCATCCTTCTCTGCGCGGCTTTTGACCTTGTCGGTCCGGTTGAGGTCGGCCGCCTCGTTGGGGATACAATATTTTTTTGTCCAGGCCATCGCCCTGGCAAACTCCTCCTTGTCGTAGATTCCCTCCTCCATGCGGCGGAGAATCTCGACCGATTCCACCTGTTCGTTCCGCATGCCCAGGTACTCCTGGAAGAAGTCGGGATTGACGATAGAGCCGGCAATCCCCATGGAGACGCTGCCAATCGAGAGGTATGACTTTCCTCTCATGGTTGCAACCGCCTGTGCGGCACGGGCAAAGCGCAGCAGCTTTTCTGCCACGTCATCGGGAATGGTATTGTCGTCCAGATCCTGGACATCACGGCCATAGATGCCGAAGGCGGGCAATCCCTTCTGGGCATGAGCTGCCAGGACTGCTGCCAGATACACGGCTCCCGGACGTTCGGTCCCGTTGAAACCCCATACTGCCTTGGGGTAATGTGGGTTCATGTCCATCGTTTCCGACCCGTAGCACCAGCAGGAGGTTACGGTAATGGTAGCACCCACACCTTCCCGCTCGAACTTTGCGGCACATGCGGCACTCTCACCCACACGCCCTATCGTGGTGTCGGCAATCACGCACTCGACCGGGGAACCGTCGCCATTTTTCAGGTTTGAACTGATCAGGTTGGCAACTGCTTTTGCCAGGTTCATGGTCTTTTCCTCGAGGCTCTCTCTTACGCCTCCCTGACGTCCGTCGATAGTGGGACGGATACCGATTTTTGGATAAGTTTTCATGATCTTTTCTCTTTTATTGACTATTTATTATATGGATTGCTGAAGTCTGAACAGTGCTGGCACGGCAGTAAAAAAAGATCAAAATGAACCCCGCCGTATAATCTTCGTGGGCAGATAGCAGGAAATCGGCTTGCCGGTCAGCACAAAATCGGCGGCCAGATTGCCCATCTCCTCCCAGTCGATACTGATCGCCGAAATCCCGTTTTCGATCACCTCGTAAAACGGGTTGTCGTTATACCCGATAATACCGAACTGCCTGCCCACCGTGAGCCGGTCGACCTTGCTCCGTTTGATCACCTCAACCACGTCGGTCTGTTTGATGATGATGTACAGGGCGTTCTCCTCCACCGGCTTGCCGGGAGGAAAAACATCGATGATCTCGAATGCAAGTCCGTTCTCCCTACAGAACCGGACAAAATGCTCCTTGCTGCTCTGCGGATGCTTGTGCCCCTTATTGAAGAGGAAGATGATCTTCCTGTATTTGCCGAAATCTACCCTTGTCTGATCCAGCGCATCGTAAAAACCCTGGTCGAAATCCTGACAGACGTACGACAGCCCCTGCTTGTCGAAATTGCCAAAATCGAGCAGCAGCAGCCGTTTCGGGTCGATTCTCGATACCGACCCGGCCAGCACCTCGTTGCTGTAGTTCATGATCAGGTAACTGTTGTACATGCCGTACGACTCCCTGACAATGGTGTTGAAGAGCTGTTCGTTATACTGGTGAAACCAGAGATCGATCTTGTAGTTGGAGGGGAGTCGCGATACCAGTGCGTTGTAGAGCACATCCTTGAACGGCGTGTACTCGTCGAGAAGAAGCAGTACATTCTTCAACCGATGGCTGACATAGTAGTTCTTGCCGTGAATGGATTCAATCACTCCCCGTGCCCTCAGCTCGTTGAATGCCTTGAACACGGTGTCGCGCGAAATGTGGTATTTCTGGCTCAAGGTGTTGATAGACGGTAACTTGTCGCCCGGCATCAGCTCGTTCATAGAGACAGACCGTTGGATATGATCTGCCAACTGCTTCACTTTCGTGTTCCTGTTGTTGAATTCCAATTCCATGATATGCCAGTATCCTGCTCTGTTCTGATTGCAAAGGTATCTGTTTATTGCCTATACTGGCGCCAGATTCATATGTTATAAAACATAAAAAAACCGACAAAGCTCTTCACAGAGTCTTGCCGGTCATGGAAAATCAAAAAGTCATATAAGAAATAGAACTAATTAAGTTATGGTTATCTAATAGTATTCATTGGATGAGACAACCGGTATGGGTGTTGTTAGCCTGGCTTCAACCAGCATCTGATTATACCTGTAGACCAGGTCGACTCTCTTGGTCTCCTCTCCCTCCCTTGCTTTTAGAGCCAGGATGACCGAGTCGGTATCTGCCCGTTGCAGCGGTTTCAGGTCGAAGCAGACAAACCCCTCATAAAGTCTTTGGCTTGTACTGCCGAAAGCGTTGTGGCGGAGTTCCAGTTCAATGGTGTCGGGGACGCTTGCCGCGGGCTTCGGTGCGGTCACCAGATTGATGGCGTGAGGCCTGACCCCGCCGTAGTTGAACAGGAAATCGATATTCAGGTAGTCGTTCCCTATCCAGGCATCGTTGATGATTATCGGATCGTTGCCGATACTGTCGGCATGCTCTGTTGCCGGCCCGATGATCTTTTTGGTCAGCACGTTCCAGATGTCGTTCACCTTCACGTAGTGATCATAATTACCCTGGCGACCCGACAATACCGTATAGTTCACAAAGACCCGCTGGTCGTCCGACGGCAGATAGTATACGTCGGTAGCTACCGGCCAGAGCTGCTTGCCGTTGTCGAGCAGTAACCGGTATCCACTTTCCCCGGTGGGAATTACCGTTGCAATGTCAATATGAAACGCGCCCAACGAGTGATCCTCCTTCTTGTTGCACGCAACAGCAGAAAGTAGAATGGAGACAAAGGCGATTCTCAAAGCGGTACGATTCATATCTTATTATGCTTCTATACCGATTAGATGCAAAAAATGGAAAAACGCTGCACGGAAAGAGTTGAAAATTGAATATTTAACCTTATTTAACGTCTAGGTGAAGTTTTTTGATCAGGTCGGTGCGGCGGAGCCGTTTCAGGGCCGCAATCAGTTTCGCCCGGTTGCTCTTGTCGTACCAGAAGAAGAACTGTCGTTGGGCCGTTTTTTGTGCGGGGGTGGTGGCGGTATAGACCTTCTCGAGCGTGTAGGGGTGATAACCGGTGTAATAGATCTCGGTGGCCAGTGTCATGGGTGACGGGGTGAAGTCCTGTACCTGTTCCAGCTTGAAGTTCAGCTCCTTGGTGATGGCGGCCAGTTCAGCCATATCCTCCTCGGTGCAGCCCGGGTGGGATGAGATGAAGTAGGGGATCAGTTGCTGATTGAGGTTATGTTTCCGGTTCTCGGCATCAAAGATCTTCTTGAACTGCTGGAAGAGGTTGAACGACGGTTTCCGCATCACATTCAGTGTGCGGTCAGACGTGTGCTCGGGTGCCACCTTGAGCCGACCCGAAACGTGATTGAGAATCAACTCCCTGGTATACTCTTCAGCCGCCCTGTTGGCCTTCTGCTCCTTTCCCCGATGCAGCAGCATGTCGTAACGGACGCCGCTGCCCACGAATGATTTCCTGATGCCCGGCATGCTGTCGACCGACCGGTAGATATCCAGCAACGGTGTGTGGTCTGCGTTGAGGTTGGGGCAGACGGCGGGAAAGATGCATGAGGGGCGTTTACATTTGGCGCAGACCGAAAGGTCGCGGCCCTGCATCTTGTACATGTTGGCCGACGGACCGCCCAGATCGCTGATATAACCCTTGAATCCGGGCATCCGGGTGATCTGTTCCACCTCCCGCAGGATCGATCCCTTCGAGCGGGAAGCGATGAACTTCCCCTGGTGCGCCGATATGGTGCAGAAGGCGCATCCACCGAAACAGCCCCGGTGGAGATTGACCGAGAACTTGATCATCTCGTAGGCCGCAATACTCTTCTCCTTGTATCTGGGATGAGGCAGGCGGGTGTATGGCAGGTCGAAGGAGGCGTCGATCTCCACTTCACTCATCGGCGGAAAGGGGGGATTCACCACCAGCGTCTTCTCCTCCACATCCTGCAGGATGCGGGCTGCCTCCATCCGGTTGGACTGCTCTTCCACGATCTTGAAATTCTTTGCCTGTTTCAATTTATCCTTCAGGCACTCCTCGTGAGAAAAGAGCCTCACCTCGTCGGCAAAACGGTTTTCAGGTACCATCCCCTTTTCGGCAAGGAAGGCGGTCTGCGGCACATCGTGCATTCCGGAGATGCCCCTTCCTCCTTGCAGCTCCTTTACTATACGGGTGATCGGCTGTTCGCCCATCCCGTAAACCAGCAGATCGGCGTTGCTGTCGACCAGTATCGTCTTGTGAAGCGAGTCGCTCCAGTAATCGTAGTGGGTTACCCGGCGGAGCGAAGCCTCCACGCCGCCGATGATCAGCGGAACGTCGGGATAGAGCGACTTCACAATCCGGGAGTAGACCGTAACAGCCCGGTCGGGACGCATATCGGCCCTTCCATCGGGAGTGTAGGCATCCTGCGACCGCAATCGCCTGTTTGCGGTGTAGCGGTTGATCATCGAATCCATCACGCCGGCGGTCACTGCGAAGAACATCCTGGGGGTGCCCAGCTTCTTGAAGTCGCGCAGGTCGTCGCGCCAGTTTGGTTGGGGAACAATCGCCACGCGCAATCCCAGCTTCTCCAGCAGCCGCCCAATCACCGCGGTCCCGAACGAGGGGTGGTCGATATAGGCATCACCCGAAAAGAGGATCACATCTGCCCGGTCCCAGCCGAGCAGATCCATCTCTTTCCGCGTGGTGGGCAGGAATCGGGTCAACGGATAGGGCTGCCTTACCATACGCTCACGATTTATGCTTTTTGATTCTATCCTCTTCGATCCTGTTATTGAGCTCGTTGGCTCTCTCCACAGCCAGGTGGATGTTCGAACAGATATTCTCTTCGCCGATGATCTCCGGTATGCTGGAATTACTGATCTTTGCCCTGACATCGTCGTTCACTCCCGAAAGGATCACCTGGATCTTCTCCCGTTTCGATTTCTTGCAGAGGTTCTGGAGGTTGTTCAACCCGGTCGCATCGATAAAGGGAACCTTCCGCATCCGGATAATCCTGATCTTTGCCCGTTCACCAATCTCGCGCATCAGGTCGTCGAACTTGTTGGCCACTCCGAAGAAAAAGGGTCCGTCGATCTCATACACCTCCACCCCCTTAGGCAGGTGCAGTACCTCCTCCTGCAGGTTTCCGGTGTGCGATTCGATCTCTTTCGACATCTCAATCTTCCCTGTTGTTACCGACATATGTGTGCTTTCGCTCATCCGTTTCAGGAAGAGGAAGATTGCCAGCAGCAGACCCACTTCGATGGCCACGGTAAGGTCGAACACCACCGTCAGGATGAAAGTGGTCAGCAGTACGGCCATTGTTCCGCCCGACTGCTTGAGGAGCGAGACGAAGTTGCGCCACTCACTCATGTTGTACGACACCACAACCAGCACGCCGGCCAGACAGGCCATCGGAATATGCTTGGTGAGGTCGCCCAAAAAGAGCAGGATCAGCAGCAACACTATGGCGTGGATAATTCCCGCTATCGGCGTACGGCCGCCGTTGTTGATATTGGTCATGGTCCTGGCAATGGCACCGGTGGCCGGTATCCCACCGAAGAAGGGGGTGACGATGTTGGCCACACCCTGGGCCACCAGCTCCATGTTGGAGTTGTGGCGTTTGCCGGTCACACCGTCGGCAACCGTTGCCGAGAGCAGCGATTCGATGGCGCCCAGCATGGCAATGGTAAATGCGGAGGGAAAGAGCAGCCGGATGGTGTCGAGATTGAACCCGATCGGCGTAGCTTGGGGCAGATGATTGTCGATATGGAACCGGTCGCCAATCGTCTCGATAGCGCCAATTCCGAAATAGTTTTTCATCACCAGCGCGATAAGTGTCGTCAGCACGATCGCTATCAGCGATCCGGGGATTTTCCTCGAAAAGCGGGGGGTGATGAAGATGATCACCACGCTCAATAGCCCGATGCCGGTCGCCCACCAATTGATGGTCTCCAGTTGTTGAAAATAGACTCCCCACTTGGCAAAGAAGTCGGAAGGCACCTTGGCGATGCTCAATCCGAAGAGATCCTTTATCTGGGTGGAAAAGATGGTGAGGGCAATTCCACTGGTGAAACCCACCACAATGGGGTAGGGGATGAACCTGATCACCGTGCCCAGCTTGAGTACGCCCATCAGTACCAGCATGATGCCGGCAAGGAGAGTGGCAATGGCCAGTCCCGTCACACCAAACTGCTCCACGATCCCGTAGACGATTACGATGAATGCACCGGTGGGGCCGCCTATCTGTACATGGCTACCGCCCAGAAACGAGATGATAAAGCCGGCAATGATGGCCGTGATGATACCCTTCTCCGGTGTTACGCCGGAAGAGATCCCGAAAGCGATGGCCAGCGGCAAGGCGACGATCCCTACGATAAGGCCCGCCATCAGGTCGGCCATGAGCTTCTCCCGGGTATACTTTTTTAACGATAAGAAAAGGGTGGGTTGAAAATCTTTTAGAAAGTCTCTTTGCATACACTCGAAAATTGGTTGCAAAATTAACCATTTTGCGTGTAAAAAAGAAAGTAAATGTGGTAAAAATCAGAACAGACCCTGTTCCACCAGCACGCAAACGCGCTCTGTCATGCGGTCTTCGTTGTAGGGATCGTACCGTTTCTTGAGGCTGTTGCCGAACATGTTGGCAAATGCGTTATAGAGGAATGCCTTGGCGCTGCCCATGTAGGCGTCGATGATATGGTACGACGAGGAGTTGGTTTCGCGGTCCACCAGCTTCATCAGCAGCTGTCCCTGCGAGCGGGTCAGTTTCTTCATCTTGGGGGTATAGGCATCCATCAGGTACTTCTCCATCTGGTTCAGGTGCTTCTGGCGGGCCTTGTCGTCGGGCAGCGTCTCCATATACTCGTAGGTTTCGGTAATGATCCGGGCAATCTGCTTGGCGTAGGGAAGGGTAACCTTCACATCGCGAATCAGTCTGGCATACTGTGCCTGCTCCCTGGTGCTGTTAAAACGGAGGGGAGAATACTTGATGAAGTCGTGCAGACTCATGCAGACCACCGTATCGCCATTGATCACCACCGCCGGATAGACGTTGGGTAACAGGTAGATCGTTCTCTGCTGACTGTTGGCACCCCTGTTTTCGGCAATAAACTCCTGCCCCTTTGTCTGGCAGACAAAGAGGATGGAAAGAAAGAGTGATATGGGAATAAATCGTCTCATGAATCCGGGGCAAATATACTATTATTGTTTTATTTATACTCTAAAAACTCGTTAAGTGTAGTTAATCAATTCTCTATTTAGGGATTGTTAATGATAAGAGTTGCGCAAAAAAGGCCTTTTTTTTACCCGTTTTCCTCCAATTTCGATTACCTTTGAATAACAAAACAGATAACATATGGCATACTATCATTTGGGTGAGATGATTCACCATCAGGCCGAGAAATACAAGGGGAGAACGGCGCTGAAATACCTGTCGTCCGAAGGGAAATGGATGCAGATGTCGTGGGAGGAGCTCTCGGGAAAGATCATGCAGACTGCCCGTGCAATGGCAGAACTGCAGATCGAGCCGGAAGAGAACGTGGGGATCTACTCCCAGAACATGGCGAAGTATCTGATTACCGATTTTGCCGCATATGCCAACCGTGCAGTAATGGTACCCATGTATGCTACTGCCTCGCCGTCGCAGGTGGAGTATATCGTGAACGATGCGAAGATCAGGGTGCTTTTCGTGGGCGAGCAGTTCCAGTACAACAACGCCTACAAGGTACAGCAGGAGTGTCCGGTCCTGGAGAAGATCATTGTGCTCGACCGGAATGTGGTGCTGAAACCGGAGGACAAGAGCTCCATCTACTTCGATGACTTTATCGCCACGGGCGACAATTCCGAATCGCTGGCGCTGGTCAATGCCCGGTTGCGCCATCTTCACGGCGGCGATCTGGCCACCATCATCTACACCTCGGGAACAACGGGCGAGCCCAAAGGGGTGATGTTGACGCACGACAACTATGTTCAGGCGTTCATCATTCACGATGCCCGCCTCAACCAGATCTCCGACAAGGATCTCTCGATGTGCTTCCTGCCGTTGACCCATATCTTTGAGAAAGCGTGGACCTACTACTGCCTCCACAGGGGGATAACGGTTGCCGTGAATCGTGATCCTACAAAGATCCAGGAAACCCTCAGGCAGATTCGTCCTACTCTGATGAGCAATGTGCCACGCTTCTGGGAAAAGGTATACGACGGCATCCAGCAGAAGATCGAGAAGTCGAGCGGCATCCTGAAATGGCTGTTCGAAGACAGCGTCAGGGCGGGACGTAAGCATAACCTCCTTTACAAGAACCAGGGGAAGCGGCCGCCAATCGGCAACACCCTGAAATTTTTCCTCTACAGGCAGACCATCTTCTTCCTGATCAAGCGGGTGGTGGGAATCGACAAGGGCAACTTCTTTCCCGTGGCGGGCGCACCCCTGTCGGACAAGATCAACGAGTTCATGCAGTCGATCGACGTACACCTGATCTACGGGTATGGGCTCTCTGAAACCACCGCGACGGTCAGCTGCTTCCCCGACACCGGCTTTACCATTGGAACCGTTGGAAAGGTGATGCCGGAAGTGGAGGTGAAGATCGGGCCGGACAACGAGATACTGGTGAAGGGGCGGACCGTGATGAAGGGGTACTACAACGAGCCGGCCGAGACAGCCGCGGTATTTACCGAAGATGGGTTTTTCAGGACCGGCGATGCGGGCAGGCTGACCGACAACAATGAGATCGTCCTGACCGATCGCATCAAGGATCTCTACAAGACCTCGAACGGGAAATATATCGCCCCGCAGATGATCGAGACCCGGATGAGCGAGGACAGGTACATCGATCAGATAGCCGTCATTGGCGATGAGCGGAAATTTGTGAGCGCACTGATCGTGCCCAATTACGAGCTCCTGAAGCAGTATGCCCTGGAGCATCAGCTTCCTTGCGAGACGAATGAGGAGCTGGTCGGAAACAAGGCGGTTCACGACTACCTCTTTGGTCGGATCGAACTGTTGCAGGCGCAGTTTACCTCCTACGAAAAGATCAAGAAGATCACATTGCTGCCCCAACCCTTCACCCTGGAGTCGGGAGAGTTGACCAATACGCTGAAACTGAGACGCAAGATCATTCTTCAACACTATGCCGACGAGATCGGAAAAATGTATGAAGAGTAGCTTTTGGGTGGAAAAATCATTATCTTTGCACCGTTTTTTAAAAGTGAAAAGATGGAATACAATTTCGGAGAAATAGAAAAACGGTGGCAACAGTACTGGAATGAACATGAGGTATACCGGGTAACGGAAGAAACTTCCAAACCCAAGTTTTACGTGCTCGACATGTTTCCCTATCCCTCGGGAGCAGGGTTGCACGTGGGGCATCCGCTGGGGTATATCGCCTCCGACATCTATTCGAGATACAAACGGCTGAAGGGGTTCAACGTGCTTCACCCCATGGGGTACGACGCCTACGGACTCCCTGCGGAGCAGTATGCAATCCAGACCGGTCAGCATCCGGCCATCACCACCCGCAACAATATCGCCCGCTATCGCGAGCAACTCGATAAACTGGGATTCTCGTACGACTGGAGCCGTGAGGTTCAGACCTGCGACCCGCAATACTACAAGTGGACGCAGTGGGCCTTTATCCGGATGTTCCATTCCTATTACTGCAACCAGGCGCAGCAGGCTCGCCCCATCTCCGAACTGGTGGAGCTCTTCTCCCGGCAGGGTACTGAAGGACTCGATCTGGCCTGCAGCGAACCGATGAGTTTTACAGCCGCCGAGTGGAACGGCAAGAGCGAGAAAGATCAACAGGAGATACTGATGAACTACCGCATCGCCTACCTGGGCGACACCCTGGTCAACTGGTGTCCGCAGCTGGGGACGGTGCTTGCCAATGATGAGGTGAGTGAAGGGCTCTCCATCCGGGGAGGCTATCCGGTGGAGCAGAAGAAGATGCGCCAGTGGTGTCTCCGGGTCTCCGCCTACGCGCAACGGCTGCTCGACGGGCTCGACGGGCTCGACTGGTCCGACTCGCTGAAAGAGACGCAACGGAACTGGATCGGACGTTCGGTCGGCGCCGTGATCAACTTCAAGACGGCCGATGACTTCTCCTTCGATATCTTTACCACCCGTGCCGACACCATCTTCGGCGTAACCTTCATGGTGCTGGCTCCGGAGAGCGAACTGGTGGACCGGCTCACTACCCCCGGTCAGCGGGAGGCTGTGGATGCCTACCTGCTGCGGACGAAAAAGCGGACCGAACGGGAAAGGATCGCCGACAAGTCGGTTAGCGGAGTCTTCTCCGGCTCCTACGCGCTGCACCCCTTTACCGGCGAAAAGCTACCCATCTGGATCTCCGACTACGTACTGGCCGGCTACGGAACAGGAGCCATCATGGCAGTGCCCGCGCACGACAGCCGCGACTACGCCTTTGCCAAACATTTCAACCTCCCCATCATCCCCCTGATCGAGGGGTGCGACGTGTCGGAAGAGAGTTTCGACGCCAAGGAGGGGATCATGATAAATTCCGGTTTTCTGAACGGGCTCACCGTGAAGGAGGCCATCACCAAAGCGATCGAGGAGGTGGAGAATCGCAATCTCGGATACCGGAAGGTGAACTTCCGGCTCAGGGACGCCATCTTCTCCCGCCAACGCTATTGGGGCGAACCCTTTCCCGTCTACTACAAGGATGGGATGCCCTACACGCTCGACGAGAGCGAACTGCCACTCGAACTGCCCGAAGTGGACAAGTACCTGCCTACCGAGACGGGGGAACCGCCGCTGGGCCGTGCCAAGAACTGGAAAACGAAGGAGGGATACCCGCTGGAACTGAGTACGATGCCCGGATTCGCCGGTTCGTCGGCCTACTACCTGCGGTACATGGATCCGAGGAACGACCAGGCATTGGTGTCGGAAGAGGCCAACCGCTACTGGCGGAATGTCGACCTCTATATCGGCGGTACGGAGCATGCTACCGGTCACCTGATCTACAGCCGCTTCTGGAACAAGTTCCTCTTCGATATCGGCGTCTCGTGCGAAGAGGAACCGTTCAAGAAGCTGGTCAACCAGGGAATGATCCAGGGAAGGAGCAACTTCGTTTACCGGATCAAGGGTACCAACACTTTCGTCTCCTACAACCTGAAGGGTGAGTACGACGTCACCCCCATCCATGTGGATGTCAACATCGTCCATAACGATCTGCTGGACCTGAAGGCGTTCCGAAGCTGGAATCCCGAATATAGCGATGCGGAGTTTATCCTGGAGGATGGCAAGTATATCTGTGGATGGGCGGTAGAGAAGATGTCGAAATCGATGTTCAACGTGGTGAACCCCGATGTGATCGTGGAGAAGTACGGTGCCGACACACTCCGCCTCTATGAGATGTTTCTCGGCCCCCTTGAGCTTTCCAAACCGTGGGATACCAACGGTATCGACGGGGTACACCGTTTCCTGCGCAAGCTCTGGAACCTGTTTCATGCCAACGGGGAGTTCTCGGTTTCGGATGAAGAGCCGACCAGGGAGGAGTTGAAGTCGCTGCACAAGCTGATCCGGAAGGTGACTTTCGATATCGAGAATTTCTCGTTCAACACCTCGGTGTCGGCCTTTATGATCTGCGTCAACGAACTGTCGCAACTGAAGTGCAACAAGCGGGCCATCCTTGGCGATCTGCTGATCTGCCTGGCGCCCTTTGCCCCGCACATTGCCGAGGAGCTGTGGCATAAGCTGGGAAACCGGGAGACCATCTGCGACGCCACCTTCCCCGAGGTGAACGAAGCCTACCTGAAGGAGGATACCTTTGCCTACGCCATCTCGTTCAACGGAAAATCCCGTTTCGTACTCGAGTTTGGAGCCGACGCCACCAACGCCGAGATCGAGAAGGTGGTGCTGGAACACCCCCAATCGCAGAAGTGGCTCGATGGAAAAGCTCCGAAAAAGGTGATCATCGTACCACGTAAAATTGTAAATGTAGTCATCTGATATTGATGAGCCTGCCTGCGAAGAAATATCTGAAGACGTTTGAGTGGCGCGATTACCTGCTGGTAGTCATTGGTCTGATGCTTTACGCCATCGGACTCACCGGCTTTCTGGTACCCAACAAGATCGTGACGGGAGGATTGGCGGGAGTCTCCGTGTTGATCAACTACTCGACCGGTATTCCTGTCTGGGTCTCCATCCTGGTGATCAACTGCTGCCTGCTGGTGATCGCCTGGTTCATATTGGGACGGAAGTTCGTGATTAAAACCCTCTTCGGGGCATTCGGCCTCACCTTGATGATCGGGATCGCCGAGAAGTACCTTACCCATTCGCTGTTGCCCAGTGCCGATCCGCTTATGGCGAGCATTATCGGGGCCATCTGCTGCGGCGCCGGTCTCGGTCTTGTCTACTCGGTAAACAGCACTACCGGCGGCACCGATATCGTCGGGGCCATCATCACCAAGTACCGCTATGTCAGCATGGGGCGCGGGCTGATGTATGTCGACGTGGTCATCATCCTCAGCTCCTGGTTTCTGTTTCAGAGTCTCGAGACGATCATCTACGGGCTGATCATCATTGCCGTCCTCTACTACGTGGTAGACTTGGTGATCAGCGGCTCACGCCAGTCGGTCCAGTTCCTCATCTTCTCGACGAAGTACGATGAGATCGCCTCCCATATCAACAGCGAGCTGCACCGCGGTTGCACCGTCATCGACGGCACCGGATGGTACTCCAAGAAACCACAGAAGGTGCTTGTCGTCCTGGCCCGGAAAACAGAATCTACCCCCATTTTCCGGCTGGTCAAACAGATCGACAAGGATGCCTTCATCTCGCAGAGCAATGTGGTAGGCGTCTATGGGAAGGGATTCGACCAGATGAAATAACCTTTCAGAAGAAGTATCCGAAACTTACAAAGGGGTGAAATTTACGGGAGAGCCCCGAATAACCCAGTTCCACCCGCAACGGACCGGCCACCGTAAGGCTGGAGTATCCCACATTTACCCCCGTATAGGCATCTCCCTTAAAGAGGGTCTGTAGCCGACCACTGTCTGTGGTGAAATTGATGTTGGTGTAGAGGTGGCTCTTCGCCGAGAATCTGTAGTGCAGCATCAGATCGGCTGCCAGGAGTGCGTTCTGCATCAACTCCATTCCGGCCGATCCCTGCAGGGAGATCTGTTGTTGCAGGTATTGACCGTCGAACTTGCCGCCAACAATGTTCCGGTACATGTAAGGCACACTGTCGTTCATCACATACCTTGCGTTGATGCGGGGAGTAATGCAGAACTTATCGTTTACCGGCAGCGGCTTGTAAAAGTCCATCTTCAGTACGCTCAGGGGAGTATTGTTCCTCATGCCCACGAAATTGTCGGTATGCAGCGAATACTGGAAGGCAAAGTAGAGTCCCGACGTTGGAAAATTGATCCGGTTGAGGTTGTCGTACACCCCGTTTAGCCTGTAGCTGAAGAAGAGCTGGTTGTCCGGTTCCGTCTGCCGGGGATCGGACCTGCTTTGCAACGCCTTGAAAAAGTGGAAATGCTCCATTCCCCCCTTCAATTGCAGCATGATGTTGCCGAAATAGAACTCCGAAAAGACCAGGTCGAGTGCGTTGCGGGTGATGCCCAGGTTATGGATGATGTCGCCCCTCCGGTAGATGCTGATGTCGTTGCTGCTGATGGTGTAGTTGAGCCCACCCCTGTAGAAGATCCCCTTGTTGATGGAGTAGTCGATCATCAGGTAGGGGTTGCGGCTCAGCCTGGCCGAGAGATCAAAGAGGGAGTTGAGCGAGGTGTTCAGCCGGATGGTGGTATTGGCCAGAATTGCAGCCATGTCGTTGGTGTCGAAATAGATGCCCAGGTTGAGGTTGTTCGACTCCTTCACCTCCACCATAAAAACCAGGTCGAACGGGTTCTCCCCCTCCAGCCGGTAACTCACCTTGGAGAACCAGCCACTGCCGTAGATGCGGGCAGTCATCCTGTCCAGCTCCTCCCTGGTTACACTCTGCTTCTGGAGATCGATCCAGCGGGCGATATGGCTTGTCTCCTGCTGCGGAATCCCTTCGATCCGGATGGTGTTGATCCGAAGCGTGTCGAGACCCAAATAGGGGTTTTTCCCCGGTTTGGCCACTGGGATGCTCCCGTCGGGAGTCAACGACTCTTTCAGTTCGATCAGCTCTTTCCATTTTCCTTCAGCAGCCTCCCTGCCCCGTGAGATGATGGTGTCGATTGCCGGTCGCTGGAACTCCAGCATTCCGAAGGAGTTGACGTCGGGAGTGATCAGCAGGTCGGTATCCGCCATGTTCCGGCGCCGTTTCCCCTGGCCGATGAAGTTCCAGAGCTGTCCTGTCACCTCGTTGATGCTCCCCTTCTGTTTTTCAATCTGCTCCCTGTCGGGTGGAAAGATGACCCCGATCACCAGGTCTGCCCCCATCTCCCGCACCAGGTCCACCGGGAAGTTGTTAATCACTCCACCGTCGATCAGCAGCATGCTGTCCTTTTCTACCGGGGTGAAGACCCCCGGGATGGCCATGCTGGCCCGAATCGCCTCCGGAAGGTTTCCCTCCCTGAGTACCACCTCCCTGCCGGTGCGGACGTCGGCAGCCACACAGCCAAAAGGAATGGGAAGTTGATCAAAATCGATATTCTGGTGATAGCCGGCGGTCAACTTCAGAAAAAGGGCGTAGATGTTCTGCCCTTCATAGACTCCCGGCGGTAGGGTAACCTTGCCTCTCTTCCCCCTGAACTGCAATTGGTAGGGTAGGGAGATGAGGTATCTCTCCCTGCGGTCCCTCATGAAGACATGCTGGTTCTTGCGGTAGATATCGTCGCGCATCAGGTAGCTCCAATCCTGTACCTTGACCAGCGAATCGATCATGTGGCTGGAGTAGCCCGCCGCGTAAAGTCCCCCCACAACGGCACCCATGCTGGTGCCGGCAATGAAATCGATCGGGATTCCGGCCTCCTCCAGCACCCTCAGCACACCCACGTGTGCAAATCCTTTTGCTCCGCCTCCGCTGAGTACTACCCCCACCTTCTTGCGTTGCAACTCTTGTCCCGCCAGGGTTGCCGTGAGACAGCAAGTGATCAGAAATATGGAGAGAACTTTTTTCATCTTGTCAAATTCCTCCCATCTGCCGACCTGTTACACCTTATCTTCCTCTTCCTGTGTCAGATCTAGCCTCACATCATCCTTGCCGCGATCGAAGAACATCTTCTGCAGCGGATTCTCCCGGGCTTCGTCGTAGGCGCGCCGGTTATTGTATATGTCTATCGCCATGTAGATAGCCTGCCTGAACGACTCCTCCGACGCCCTGTTCTGACCGGCAATATCGTATGCCGTACCGTGGTCGGGCGAGGTGCGAACCACGGAGAGTCCCGCCGTGAAGTTCACGCCCGAATCCATGGCGATGGTCTTGAAGGGAACCAGGCCCTGGTCGTGATACATCGCCAGCACCGCATCAAACTCGCGATACCTGCCGGTTCCGAAGAAGCCGTCGGCAGCAAAAGGTCCTGCACAGAGTATCCCTGCCTCCTGCGCCGCTTTTACGGCGGGCGCGATGATTTGGAGCTCCTCATCGCCCAGCAGGCCGTTTTCCCCGGCGTGTGGGTTGAGGCCTAGCACCGCGATGCGTGGCAGCTCGATACGGAAATCCCGTTTCAGTGAGAAGTCGAGTGTAGTCAGCTTTTCAACGATCAGCTCCTTTGACAGCTTTCCCGGGACCTCCGAGATTGGGACATGGGTGGTGGCCAACGCAATCCGCAGCGACTCGCTGGCCATGATCATCAAGGCCTTGTCGCTTCCCCCAAACCGATCCTGTAAAAATTCGGTATGCCCGGGAAAACGGAACTGTTCGTTCTGGATGGTCTCCTTGTTGATCGGCAAGGTCACCAGCACGTCAATCTTCTTTGCTTGCAGGTCCCTGACGGCAGCGTCGAGCGCGATGAATGCCGACTCGCCCGCTTCCGGCGTCGCACTCCCCAGCTCGATCCGTACCTCCTCCTTGACACAGTTCAGCAGGTTGATCTTTCCCTGGCTGCACTCCTCTGCATGGTTGATGATATGGAAGCTGATGGGGCTGTAGTCCAGCACCTTCCTGTGGTATGAAGCCGATTTGGATGAGCCGTAGATGATAGGTGTGAAAAGTTCCTGCATCCGCTCGTCGGCAAAGGTTTTCAACAGTATCTCGTATCCTACTCCGTTAATATCGCCGTGAGTGATGCCTACTCTTATCTGTTCTGACATTGTTCAATCTTTTTATAACGCATTTCAACATGATTATCTGTCGCCTTACAATCTGCCCAAGCTGACCGGGCGGTTACTCCTCCTCAGTTGGAAAACTGATGGTGTAGAGCGCCCCTTCCAGGTTACGGATAAGGTTCCGTTTGTCGGTTTCGGGAGCAAAGACAAAGACCTCCGTTACCACCACCATGTTGGTCTTTTCGTTCACGAAGGCGTGTGAAACGAACGGGCCACCCATCATGTCGCTGGTCATCTCCCACAATCCGCGCAGTTCGGCACGGAAGATGCCGTTATACTCCAATTTCCGGTAGTCGGGGTTGTATGAGTGTACAGCGGTTGTCATATGGGAGTCGAACGATCCGGTGATATATTTACCCATCACCCGGTTGCGAATGGCAATCAGTGAGTCTTTCTCGAAAACCGATTCGGAGGTGTAGGGGAACTGGTAGATCACGATATCTTTTCTCGCTCTGGGCGCATTGTTTGTAGCCCAGTAAAAATCGGGATGCTCGGTAATGTTGGACAACCCCTTCGGGTAGTAGATATTGAAGCCGAACAGCTGCCTGATGCGCGACACCGGCGCACCGTTATCCTTGATGAGCCACTCGGCCATGCGCTCCATCTCCTTGTTCAGGATGTAGTTTACGATACCCTCCTTGTTTTCCCTCAAGAAGTTGATGTACGAAACGGTATCTGGAGCCCTGACTGTCATGATCACCTGCCCCGATGCATATTTGTTGAGTTCAGACGCAAGCTTGGCGGTGCTGTATATGGGCGATATCTCGCTCATGATGATGTTCCGTGCTACCTTGAATGTGCTGGTGAAGTTCTCCGGTGTGAGCTGTATCACCTTGAAATTGGGCTCAACCTGAGGCAACCCCTTGACCGGTGAGTTGAGTACGTCGAAAAGAGCACGCCCTGTTTCTCCTTCCCATTCATCGTCATTCATGACGACCAACACCTCGCTTGCCATGGATGAGGCCGAAAGGAAACCGCTGCCGTCGCACGAGGGGAGCAGAAGTATTGCCAAAACCGGCAACAGAAAAAGGTAAATTTGTTTCATACTGTTCTAATTTTAAGGTGTAATACTCAACTTTCGAAACGGCGGCATATCTGCAACCTGAACAAAATTACAACGATTTGATTGTAAATGAAACAAATCGTGCCGATTTATGATTATTTATATTTTTGCTGTCGAGAGCATGCCGCAGGCGGCATAGATATCCTCGCCCCGCGACGCCCGGATGGTACAGGTGAACCCTTTTGCCGTCAGGAAGTCACGGAAACGGACCATCGTCTCCTCGGTCGACGGGGAGAGGTCGCTGTCGGGAATCTTGTGGAAACGGATCAGATTGACGCGGCAGTCGAGTCCTGCCAGCAGTCTGCTCAGTTCGCGGGCGTAGAGAAGCGAGTCGTTTAGACCGTCGAACATGATATATTCGAACGAGAGACGGCGCTGATGGCTCCAGTCGTGCTCCCTAAGCAGTTCGATGATGTCGGCGGCCTTAAAGGTCTTCTCTATCGGCATCAATGTCTCTCGCTGGGAGGAGACGGGGCTGTGCAGGCTGATCGCCAGGTGACATTTGCTCTCTGCCAGGAATCGCCTTATGTTGGGTATTACCCCTATGGTAGAGAGAGTGATCCGCTTGGGGCTCCAGGCCAGACCATAGTCGGCGGTCAGCAGTTCGATCGCCTTCATCACATTGTCGTAATTGTTCAACGGTTCACCCATGCCCATGAAGACCAGGTTGGTAATCGACTCGGCATTGGGAACGGAGTAGACCTGGTTCAGGATCTCGTTTGCCGAGAGGCTTCCCAGGAATCCCATCCTGCCGGTCATGCAGAAACTGCAGTTCATTTTGCAGCCCACCTGAGAGGAGACGCAAATGGTGAGGCGCTCATCCTCGGGAATGTTGACCGACTCGATGAACTTGCCGTTTTTCACCGGGAAAAGCATCTTCTGCGTACCGTCGACCGACGTTTTGATATCCACCGGCTCCACCCGTCCCACATCGAACTTCTTCTTCAGGATATCCCGGTTCCGGACCGAGATGTTGGTCATTTCGTCGATGCTCCTGACCCGTTTCACATAAACCCAGTCGGCAATCTGCCTGGCGGCATACTTCGGCAGTCCCAGTTCGGTAACAGCCTCTTGGAGTTCGGTGAGCGTCATGCCCAGCAGGTGTTGTTGGTTCATTGCCATGTTGTTTTAGAGATGCAAAGATAAGCAGAATTTACCGTTTCCCTACCTGAATCAGCCCCAGTCCGAGCAGGGTCCAGCAAATTTCGCGGATGCGGATACAGAGGCTCACGTAGACGGCGTGCGCGGCAGGCAATGAAAGGATGCCGAAGACCAGGATAAAACCCCCTTCACGGGCGCCCAGCTGCATCGGCATAAAGAAGAATAGATTCCCTACCATCGACTGGATCGACTCCACGATGACACTCTGAGAAAAGTTGACAGGAAAGCGGATGGCGTGCATCATGAAGATGATCTCGGTACAGAGTACGAACCGCGAGGCCAGCTCCAGCAGCAGCGAGGTGAAGAAATCGCGCTTCCGGTTCTTGTAGAGGTTGGCGATCAGAAAATCCATCTGTTCGATCTTCTCCAGGTGTTTTTGTTTGTAGGCCTTTACCCGTTTCCCGGCAAAGGGCAGTTTTCCGGCAAACGACAAGGCTTTGCTTACAAAACCCTTGGAGTAGACCGTGAACGACCACCAGAGCAGCAGCAGCGAGGCTATGCCGGCAATGGCCAGGATGATCCTGACGGAGGGGCCCACATTGGGAACGATCAGGAAGAGCAGCGGGATTGAGATCATCCAGAAGATGAAGTGCGACACAAAATGCATCATCATGTAGAGCAACACGGTGGAGGTGGCTTTCTGTATGCCCAGTGCAGGCTGCAATTCGATAATCTTGTAGGGCTCACCTCCCATCAGTCCGAACGGGGTAATCAGGTTGATGGCGTACCCGCTGATGGTCAGCTTCAGTGTACGCAGGAAGCCGATGGACCTGGCTTCTTGACTGCCGTCACGGATAATGGTGTGGAACGCCAGGGCATTGATGAAATAGACCACGGCCCAGATGCCGATGATTGCTACAAACCACCAGTTGGTCAACTTGATATTTCTCCAGATCACATCTATGCCGGTCCTGTAGACCATGAATCCCAAGATGATGAATCCGAGCAGAAAAAAGAGGTTGGTGGCGATTTTTGTCTTGCTCATAGTTCTCAACTGTAGTCAGGCAGTGCCTGAAACCACATCGATTATTTTCTGAACGGCAGCTGGGTAACTTCCGCTTTCAGGCTCTTGTTGCGTACCCTGATGCCGATGACGGTTCCCGCCTTTGCAAATTCGGGCTTCACGTATCCCAGGCCAATCCCAGTCTTTAACACGGGAGAGATCGTTCCGGAGGTGACCACGCCGATGGGCTCCTCATCCATGTTGACAATCTCGTAACCGTGACGTGGAATCCCTTTCTCCAGCAGTGTGAAACCGCACAGTTTTCGGGTTACCCCATCCGATTTCTGCTTCTCGATGATCTCCCTTCCCACGAAGTTGTTTCCGTCGGTCAGTTTGGTAATCCAGCCCAATCCTGCCTCCAGGGGGGTGGTGGTCTCGTCGAGGTCGTTTCCGTAGAGACAGAAGCCCATCTCGAGCCGCAGGGTGTCGCGGGCCCCCAGACCTATTGGCTTGATGCCGAACTCCGCCCCGGCTTCAAAGAGGGCGTTCCAGATCCTGATCCCCTCTTCGGGATAGAAATAGAGTTCGAATCCGCCGGCACCGGTATAGCCGGTATTGGAGATGATCACCTGCTCCACGCCGGCTACCTTCCCGGTAGTAAATGCGTAGTAGGGGATCGAGTCGAGGTCGGTGTCGGTCAGCTTTTGCAGCGTGGCCTTCGCCTTGGGTCCCTGCAGGGCAAGCAGTGCGGTGTGGGCAGAAGCGTCCTCGATAACCGCACCCATGCTGTTCTGTTTCAGGCACCACTCCCAATCCTTCTCGATATTGGCGGCGTTGACCACCAGCATATATTTCTCCGGTCCGTAACGGTAGAGCAGCAGGTCATCCTTTATGCCCCCCAGCTCGTTAGGAAAGCAGGTGTACTGAACCTTTCCCACCGGTAGTTTCGATGCGTCGTTGGAGGTCACTTTCTGGATAAACTCCAGCGCCTTGGGTCCCTTTACCCAAAATTCGCCCATATGTGAAACGTCGAACACCCCCACGCCGTTCACCACCGTCATATGTTCGTCGATAATGCCCGAATATTCGATGGGCATGTTGTAACCTGCAAACTCGTGCATTTTTGCACCCAGTGCGATGTGTATATCTGTAAAAGCTGTCGTTTTCATATTGTTGTCTCCTCTGTTTACGCTTTCCGGGCTACCAGTTCGGCAATCCGTACGATCACTTCGGTAGCTTTTTCCATTGCCCTCACGGGAATAAACTCGTGCCGGCCGTGAAAATTCATCCCTCCGGCAAAGATGTTCGGACAGGGCAATCCCATGAAGGAGAGTCTGGCCCCGTCTGTGCCGCCACGGATTGGTTTGACGATCGGCGTGATACCCGCCTCTTCCATCGCCTGGAAGGCGTAATCTACCACATGCTTCACCGGTTCCACCTTTTCACGCATGTTGTAGTACTGGTCGCGAAGCTCCAGGTTCAGGCGGTTGTTGTACCGGCTGTTCAGAAATGCTACCACATTCTCCATGATCTTTTTCCGCTCTTCGAAGAGCTCCCTGTCGTGGTCGCGGATGATAAATGAGACTGTCGCCTCGTCCACCGTGCCGTTGATCGCGATCAGGTGGAAAAACCCTTCATACTTTTCGGTAAACTCGGGCCGCTCATTTACCGGGAGCAACTGTACCAGTTCGTTGGCCAGATGTAGCGCATTGACCATCTTGTTCTTGGCGTATCCGGGGTGGACGTTTCTTCCCTGGATGGTAATCTTTGCCGAGGCAGCGTTGAAGTTCTCATACTCCAGTTCGCCAATCTCGCTGCCATCCATTGTATAGGCCCACTCCGCACCGAACTTGGCCACATCGAACTTGTCGGCACCACGGCCGATCTCCTCGTCCGGCGTAAACCCGATCCTGATCTTTCCATGTTTGATTTCGGGGTGTGCGATCAGGTACTCCATGGCGGTCATGATCTCGGCGATTCCAGCCTTGTCATCCGCCCCGAGCAGGGTGGTTCCGTCGGTGACGATAAGGTCGTCCCCCACAAACTTCAGCAGTTCGGGAAAATCTTCGGGCGAGGTGATGATCTGTTGTGCTTCATTGAGTACGATCGGCTTGCCGTCGTAGTTCTTTACGATACGTGGATTTACCCTTTCGCCGCTCATGTCGGGACTGGTATCCAGGTGGGCAATAAATCCTATGGTGGGTACCTTCTTGTCGGTATTGGATGGCAGGGTTGCCATCAGGTAGCAGTTGTTGTCGAGGGAGACATCGGTCAGCCCCATCTCAACCATCTCATACTCCAACTCTTTTGCCAGGTTGAACTGTTTTTGTGTGCTTGGGGTCTGCGAGCTGTTCTCGTCCGACTGGGTATCAATTTTTACATACTTGAAAAATCGTTCGACAATATTCATTCCTTTTTCTTTTATTAGCCGCAAAGATAGCAAAAGGCTTTTATTCCAGAAAATCAATTCTACCCTTTTGCGGGTAAAAAAAAAGTGTTATCTTTGCAGTCGGGTAAGTCCTATACGGCCAGCTCCCAATGAATCCCCCAGGTCTTGACCGAAGCAAGGGTAATTGGTTGTAGCGGCGCGATATAGTAAGCTTACCCTTTTTTATTTTGTCTCACGACAAAACTCCTCAGGCTAGCTTCGGCAGAAACTTGGCATCGAAGGAGTAGTTGCCGGGACCGGTAACAAGGCCGGCAATGAAGACGATCAGCAGGTCGAGTGCATGCCCATACTTCATGAAATCATCCCCTTGCGAAAAGTGCATCACCAGCGCCACCACCATGGTTCCGATCAGCAGCAAGGCCGCCGGTCGGAAGAAGAGTCCCAGTGCGAACAGTATTCCGCCTACCGTTTCGGCAAATGCCGCCATGAATCCCCAGAAGGTGGGGGCAAAGGTGATTCCCAGGTTCGACATCGTGCCGCCGATGGCGGTCCACATCTCCGGCCCCGCCATGATCTTGGGCAATCCGTGAAAGAAGATCGAAATACCGATACCTATCCTAAGCAGGAGCAAACCTGCATCTAATAAATTTTTCTCT
>MTKW01000921.1_pt1 | contig 23835 bp, 17 predicted proteins | sample 1042761 | NCBI WGS metagenome assembly MTKW01 (sample SAMN06205366, study PRJNA360243) | anaerobic digester metagenome | biome: Wastewater treatment plant; feature: Anaerobic digester sludge; material: sludge; isolation source: anaerobic digester fed with sludge from wastewater treatment plant ...
ATAAATGTTGCAAAGAAAACTCCGGCAACAGCGCCCATAAACAAAGTGGGTGCAAAAATTCCACCCACACCCCCGGCGCCCATGGTGGATGCCATTGCAATCACCTTTAAAAACAAAAGTAAGCCAAGAAACAGCAGCAGCAGATAGGGATTCTCGCGCCACTCAAAAAAGAGCGAATGGTGTAATAAATCTGTACCGTGTCCTTTAAAAATCATGGCTATCTCGCGATATCCCTCACCCCAAAGCGATGGAAACAGGAGCACCATCGCTCCCATTATTAAACCGCCAATCGCTATTTTGACAACCCAGGAATTTATGGCTTTGAATTTTTCTTCAACATAAATTGACATACGTGTAAAATAAATTGCCAGCAGTCCTGTGAATACTCCCAACAAAATATATTGCCAAAATGTGTTGCCTTCAAAAGAGTGCACTTGTGTGAAATGCAAAAGCACATCTTCTCCCATAAAAAAGTAAGAAATTAAGGTTGCAGTGACGGTTGATATAAGCAGCGGGATGAGATAAACCATGGAAAGGTCCAGCATAAGCACTTCAAGCGTAAAAACAATGCCTGCAATGGGTGCATTAAAAATTCCCGCTATTGCGCCTGCCGCTCCGCAGCCGAGCATCAGATTAATAAAATTATCGTTCAACCGAAACAGCCTTGCCAGATTTGAACCGATTGAAGCTCCGGTAAGTACAATGGGTGCTTCTGCCCCCACAGAACCACCAAAACCAATTGTGAGCGAACTGGCAACCATTGACGACCACGTATTGTGCGTTTTGAGCCTGCTGTTTTTTTGGGAAATTGAATGAAGTATTTTAGAAACGCCATGCCCAATATTATCCTTTACTACATACCGGACAAACAGTACGGTTACGAATATGCCAATTAACGGATAAATAAGGTAAGTATAGCCGGCGAAATCTGCTCCGGACCAACCGACAAGCTTAACTGCAACAAAATGTACCAGGCTCTTCAGAATTAATGCCGCCAAACCGCTTGCTATACCCACAATTAAACTCAGCAAATATAAAAACTGGCGATCCGGGAGACGGTCAATCCGCCAGATAACCAATCTTTGCAGCCAGGTTCGCAAATACCTCTTATTGAATATTTTTTTAATTCTGGACATTCGGCTTTTTTTCAACACACAAATTTAACAAAACAATGGAACTGTTTAAATTTTCATCAACCAATCTCACCTGAAAGAGTTCATAAATAATTTTTGAGTTCAATGTATTCAGAGACTTCATCCATTATTTTTAATGTATCTCCGAATAGCAGTGTTTATAATATTATTTTATGAAACTTGAAATGAAGATTGTTATGGATATAAAAATGAAAGTCGTACATTTGCGCAACAAAACTTAAAAAGGAACAAGTCATGGACGATGGCCCGTGTTGTAAACAGAGAAAAATTTTAAACCTGCTTTAGGAGGCGCCTCCCCAATGCCTCCCGAAGTAATAACAGAGGAGGTATAGCTATGGAAGAAGTAACAACCCTTGTTCAGGAATTTGAGGAACTGATTGATCTCCGCCAATGGAAAAAATTGCGTGAGGAACTTGAAAAGCTTGACCCTGCAGAAATTGCGGAATTGATTGAAGAGTTGGACAGAGAGGGTGACAGTGTAATTATTTTCAGATTATTGCCACGGGAAACTGCCCGTGAAACTTTTTTCAGGCTTGAATACCACAATCAGGAAGAACTTGTAGAAGGACTTGCCGACCGGAAGCATTTCCTGTCGGAACTGCTCAATGATTTGGCGCCCGACGACCGGACAGCGCTGTTTGAAGAGTTACCCGGACCGGTAACCCAGCGCCTCATCCAGCTTTTGTCTCCAGAAGAACGGAAAATTTCCATCCAGTTGTTAGGCTACCCCGAAGACAGTATCGGACGCTTAATGACACCCGACTATGTAGCCGTTAAACCCGAAATGACAATTGCACAGGCACTTGACCACATCAGAAACTTTGGAAAGGATTCGGAAACGCTGAATGTGGTCTATGTTGTTGATAAAACATGGAAATTGATAGATGAAATACGTCTTCGTGAAATTTTGCTTGCCCACCCCGATCAAACCATAAGCGACCTGATGGACTACCGGTTTGTTGCTCTCAACGTACTTGATGATCAGGAGACTGTCATTAGTGTTTTTAACGATTATGACCGGGTAGCGCTTCCGGTTATCAACACAGAAGGTATTTTGCTGGGAATTGTGACATTCGACGACGTGATGGATGTTCAGGAAGAGGAAGCTACGGAAGACTTTCATAAATTTGGATCGTTTCAGTCGGCAATTTTCAATCCGCTAAAGGAAGGAATCTTTAATCTTTATAAAAACAGAATTGTCTGGCTGGTTATACTGGTATTTGTAAATGTCTTTTCCGGTGCGGCAATTTCCAGTTTTGAAGCTGTAATTCAATCTATGGTCTCACTGGTATTTTTTCTACCCTTGCTGATTGACAGCGGGGGCAACGCCGGTTCTCAATCGGCAACACTGATGATACGCTCCCTTGCGATTGGCGACGTAAAAGTTTCTGACTGGTACAAGCTCATCGGGAGAGAACTTGTTGTTTCCATATTGCTGGGAATCACCATGGCAGCCGCAGTATCTGTTGTTGCAAGCTACAGAGCTCCGGAAATTATGGTTGTAGTTGCATTATCAATGTTGTTAAATGTTATTGTGGGGAGTCTAATCGGACTTCTGCTGCCTTTCGTGTTCACAAAATTTAAACTTGACCCGGCAACTGCAAGTGCACCATTGATTACATCCATATCCGACATTTGCGGTGTATTGATCTATTTTACAATAGCATCGTGGTACATTGGATTGTGAGGATTCGTATTATTCAGATTAAGCCGGGATTCCCTAAACATTTAACTATCTGTTGTGTTATAGGGGAGATGCTGAAAAGTCTTTATTTAAAATTTAACAAAAAACAATTTGAGTCAAATGAAAACAGTATTTAAATTTTTGATCTTCACTTTTGTTGTTTCACTAACAGCTCACACTGCAAACGGACAACGGTTCTTAAAAACATTGCAAAATAAAGTAGAGCAAAAAGTGAATGAACGGATTGATAATAAAGTAGATGAAACCCTCGACAAGAAGTTAGACGAAATTGAAGATTCTCTTGAAAAAGATGCCGAACCCGGCTCTGAAGCAAACTCACGACAAGAGGGAAGAAGCAGTGAGCAACGCGTGCAGAATCTTCTGAAAGGATTAGGAGTATCCGGTGAACCGGTTTCTGTTGCCGACAGCTACAGTTTCAATCAGCTGATTGAAATGCATGTGGAATCTTTTGACAAAAAAGGAAAAAAAGAGAGCGAAGGCGATTTTATCACTTATCTGAGCTCTGATTCAAAAAGTTTAGCCTATCAGGTGGTTTCAGGCGATATGGGGAATCCCGGTCAGGGGATGTTCATTATTGATTCAAGTAATGGCGCCGCCATTATCCTGAATGATGAAAAAGGAGAAAAAACAGGAATTGTTTACGGGATGGGAGCGCTTTTCTCCTCATTGGGAAAAAGCATCGAAGAAGAGAATATTCCTGAAACACAGGAGGCTTATTTAGCCAATCCAAATGTCAAAAAAACAGGACGCACCAAGACTATAGCCGGTTTCAAATGCGAGGAATATAAATATGACGATGAAAATTCATCTTCGGAAGTCTGGATTACACAAGATGTTAAAATGAACTCTCAGGACTTTTTCAGCAATCTGTTTAAAGTTAATCTTTACTCACAAGGTATTCCATGGGGATACATGATGGAGGCAACTACCATTGACAAACAGTCGGGGGAAAAATCTGTGATGCAGGTTAAACGGGTGGAAAGAAACCTCAANNAGGAAAGTAACCAGCGCTTCATAGGCTGGTTTTTCTTTTCCCTCAATTTCAACAATAATTTTCACCTGTGCTTTTGTAATTCCTCTCAGATTGCGGATATCATTTAGATACACTTTAGCCCTAATTTTATCGTTCACCAGCACCGGTTCCTGAAATCGCAATTTTTCAATGCCGTAATTCACCACCATCTTCACATTTCTGAAATCTGTGATGGAAAACCAGAGGTAAGTGAGCATCGAAACGGTATGATAACCATGGGCTATAGTACTTTTAAAAGGAGACTCCTTTTCAGCCCGTTGTGGATCGGTATGAATCCATTGGTGATCTAAGGTGGCTTCCGCAAATTGATTTATTTTTTCCTGAGTTATCTGAATAAAATCTGAAGTTCCGATTTCCTTTCCCAGAAGAGAGGCAAACTCATCGTAATTGTAAATGACTCTTTTGTTCATATTAAGCTAAAGTTTTGCAGAACAAATAACGCTATTTAAAGCTACTACTGAAGTAAAAAAAGATTATTTCTGAATAAAAAAAGATAAGTTTTCATTTTTACACCGAAAATTAATACTTGATGTTCTAATTTTACAAAGTATGAAGAAGTCGCAATTAATTTATCATTTTTGCAAACATATTTTTCAGAATGAAAAACATTTTAAAAAGCACAACATTTTTGGCAATTTTCGCTTCCTGGTTATGGTCAACCGCCTTTGTTGCCGTAAAAATTGGATTGGAGTTTCACACCCCCCTTCAGTTTGCAGGCATTCGTTTTTTCATTTCCGGAATCATTATCCTACTTCTGTTTGGCAAGTTCAGTAGGTTTTTCTCAGAAATAAAGACCCACTCAAAACTGTTTATTAAAGTTGCACTGGTTCAGGTATTTTTCCAATATGCCCTGTTCTACAGTGGTCTTAACCTCATTCCCGGTGCACTTGGGGCAATGATTATCGGCTCCTCTCCTCTGTTCATTGCCATTGTAGCACATTTTACACTTCAGAATGACAAAATGACTTTCCCCAAACTACTGAGCATTTCGATAGGCGTGGCAGGAATTGCCATTATCACTGTGGGGCGAACCAAGGTTGAAATGCGGGGTGATGCAGAATGGATCGGAATTCTGTTGCTTTTGGCAAATAACCTTTTCTCCGGTTATGCCAATGTTTTGGTTTCCAAATCTCCGGATAATGTTTCCCCACTTGCGCTCAGCTCTTTCACCCTGATTTTTGGCGGATTCTTACTTTTCATCGTTTCCATTCCCTTTGAAGGTTTGAGCACTGGACCTTTTCCTGCGAAGTATTATGCTGCATTGGGCTGGCTCAGCTTCTTATCAGCCGCTGCCATCTCCATTTGGTTTACTCTACTGAAACGCCCAAGAGTGAAAGTGTCATTTCTCAACGTATGGAAATTTCTGATTCCGGTTTCGGGAGCAATATTAAGCTGGATTATTCTCGAAAATGAAAATCCGGATGCTCCGTCAATCATTGGAATGATAGTGATTGCCATATCACTGGTTGCACTAAACTTTGCAAACAGGAAAGCTGTAAAGCANNAAAAATTTCAAATACTACTCCGACTTCTCATTATCAAGCAGCAGCAGTTCGATTTTCCTAAAATCGGTTGGATGGCTTTCTGCCTGAATGGAGATTGTTCCTCCGGTAATTATAATGTCTCCATACTCTTCAAGCAGCTTTTCATAATAAGGTTCACGCGGATCAAGCTGGGGTTTTTCGTAGCTCATCACCTCAACACCGTTAACAAAATGACGAATAGTTTCACCTCCGCGAACCTCCACCTCAACCGTAACCCACTGGTCGCCATGAAAGGTTTCGGAGTGAGAGTTCACACAATGCTGCTCAATCAGCAAGCCATCCATCACAATGTTGGTTCCCGGCGAACACATGTTTGCAGTTGAACGCTCATCCCTTCCATTTCCACCTAATAACTGCACTTCAACAGAAACCGGAAAATCCTGGTCAATCTCCATAGATTCAGCGCTTTGCCCGTGAATCATCAGTCCGTTATTACGGTATGCCCAGCCGGGGCCACCTTTCACCTGATTGCCCACAAAGCGGTATTCTGCCCGCAGGCGATAATGGGAAAAATCGCCATTATAGAACAGATGACCGTACTGGTTACCCCAATCTTCCCATTCTTCATAGCTCACACGCAACAATCCGTCTTCAACCCTGAAAGTATTATTCAGGTTATAACCAAGCTCATAACCGGCAAATTTGACCTGCCAATCGTTTAAATCTTTACCATTGAACAACTGAATCCAAATCTCTTCCACATCTGCAACAGCAGATTTCTCACTTTTTTGCTTTGCTTTTTGTCCCGGTCCGCAGGAGAAAAGAGAAATTGAGAATAACGCTAAAAAAATTGTATAATTAAAAATCAGCTTCTTCATTAGTTAGTAATTTCTGGTTAAATGTTTTTTACTCTAAGAAACGCTTAGCTGGCTCTCAGATTCTGCTTTCACCTTCACGCCCGTTGTTCCGCCCTGCGACAGGGTAACGTCAACCGGAGCATTGGTCTGCCATGCGCCATTTGTAAAGTCGGGCACATCAATGGAGTTGGAACGGTTGGCCACCGACCATTCACTCAGCGGGCCAATCACACTCCACAGTGCTGCATCGTAAACATCCTGGTCCAGAGGAATACCATTGCGCAAACAGTCAATCAGACGCCAGTCCATCATAAAATCCATGCCGCCATGTCCGCCAATCTTTTTTGCCATCTCTCCCACCAGTTTCACTATTGGCGGAGTGTATTGCTCTTCCAGAACTTTCATCTCATCAGCATCGAAAAAGCTGTGTCCCTTAGCAATTTTCCCGGGCAGCGGATATTTTCTTGCAAAACCTTCGGTGCCGCTTACCAGATGAATGCGTGAATAGGGACGCGGGCTGGTCACATCATGCTGAATCATAATAGTTTTGCCTTTATGGGTACGAATCAGGGTGGAATTCATGTTTCCCCTGTAACTGTCGGTGGCAAACTGCTCAAAAAATCCATCTTCGGCAGCCAGTTCTGCTGCTCTTTTACCCATTTGAAAGTCATTGGTTGACATGGATGTGAGGTAATCCATTTTGTCACCGCGATTTACATTCAGAATCTGACAAACCGGACCTAAGCCGTGAGTAGGGTAAAGGTCTCCGTTGCGGGTCATGTTTTCCCGAAGGCGCCACATATCCGAATAGGAATCTTTTCCAAAATTACTGTTGAGCAGATCGTGAATATAAGCTCCTTCCACATGCACTATTTCTCCAAAAAAGCCTTGCCTTGCCATATTTAGGGTAAGCAGTTCAAAAAAGTCATAACAGCAATTTTCAAGCATCATGCAGTGCTTTTTTGTCCGCTCTGATGTTTCAACCAGCTGCCAGGCTTCATCTACGGTAACTGCTGCCGGAACTTCTGTTGCTGCATGTTTTCCGTTTTCCATCGCATAAACGCACATAGGTGTGTGCAATTTCCATGGCGTGCAAATATAAACCAGATCAATATCCGGGCTTTCACACAACTCTTTCCATGCATCTTCGCTGCCGCTGTACTCTTTGGCTTTGGGCAACCCTTGTCTTTCAAGGATTTTTTGCCCGCGTGCAACTCCTGCCGGATTTTTATCACACAGTGCTACGATTTCTACGCCATCAATATTTGAAATTCGTGAAACAGCTCCCGGTCCACGACTTCCTAATCCGATAAAACCAACACGCACGGTTTCAATTTTGGGCGCCGCATAGCCGCTCATATTAAACTGCTGCGGATGCTTTGCTGAAGCAGCTTTCTTAATAACAGCCAATGCTGATTCTTCATTAACTCCTCCTTGCCGGGCACATGATGTTAAGCCGCCTGAAAGTACACCTGCTCCGGCAACTCCGGCAATTTGAAAAAATCTCCTTCTGTTTGTTTTCATTTTAAATATGGATTATGATTTTAATTTTTTAAAGAAGTACTATATCTTAAGTTGAAAAGTTTAAAAATATAAATTAATCAGGTAATCTCCATTTTTTTTGGAAAAAATTTTTGTGTTCACTTTTTTATCTATCTTAGTTCTCAAAAACCGGAGCCAAAATGTTCCGCTAAACTTTACAGCAATGAAAAAACTTTTCTCATTTATTTTTATCTCTTTTTCTGTTCTATTGCTTTCAGCACAGGATGAAGTTACCAAAACAGGCTGGAATTTCGGCGCATTGCCCACTATTACTTTTGATACCGACTTAGGTTTTCAGTACGGTGCACTGGTTAATCTCTACAACTACGGCGATGGAAGTCGCTATCCGAATTACAATCACTCGCTTTATTTTGAAGTGTCACGCTTTACCAAAGGAAGCGGGATTAACCGGTTTTACTACGATTCAGACCAGTTGATTAAAGGATTGCAAACTTCACTCGATATAAGTTATCTTTCTGATCAGGCTTATGATTTTTACGGTTTCAACGGTTTTGATGCAGTGGTTAACAAAAATTGGTTTGATGATGCAAGCAATGATTATATCACCCGGATGTTCTATAAATACGACCGCAACATGTTTCGGTTTAAAGTTGATTTACAAGGAAAATTATCCGGTGAAAAACTCAAATGGGCTACGGGAGTAAATCTGCTGAACTTCAAGCTGAGCCCGGTAAATCTGGAAAAGCTGAACAAAGGGAAAAAAGGGGATGATATTTTACCGGCTGTGGACGGACTTTTTGAGAAGTATCAGGAGTGGGGAATTATTTCTGCCGAAGAAGCTGACGGGGGTTTTGTTCCGGAACTGAAAGCCGGGCTGGTTTTTGACACGCGGGACAACCGCCCCAATCCGATGAAAGGAATCTGGACTGAAGCCGTTTTGGTTGGTGCGCCCTCATTTTTGGGCGCCGAAAGCGGCTTCACAAAACTCAGTCTCACCCACCGCCAATATTTCACGCTCATTACCAACGACTTATCTTTAGCATACAGAATGGCATACCAAACAACTTTATCCGGTCATGCCCCATTCTATTATCAAACTCAGGTTATTGTTTCCGAGCTGAAGGGGGCTGCATCCGAAGGGCTTGGTGGTGCCAAAACCATGCGCGGCATTCTCCGGAACCGGATTGTGGGAGATGGATTTTTTTTCGGAAACGTTGAAGCACGCTGGAAATTTGCACGCTTTCAGTTTATAAACAATAACTTCTATTTAGGGCTGAACGGATTTATGGATTTTGGGCAGGTAACCAAAAAAATTGCCATTGAGCCGCATAGCGGGTTCACACCCGAGACAGACTTTTTTGAAAAAAATGCAGAAAAAATGCACATTTCCTACGGGGCAGGCTTGCGGATTGTCATGAACCAGAACTTTGTGATAGCTGTAGATTATGGTATGGCAGCCGACAAGCGCGACGGAGACTCCGGTCTTTACATTGGGTTAAACTATCTGTTCTAAGCTAACTGTCAGACTGTTACAAACTGTGCAATATTACGATTAATTTCTATCCGGTTGAACAGGGAGCGCACTACTTTGTTGTAAAGTTCATCTTTCAACACCTGATCCTCAACTCCGGCATCAATATTCGGATTGTCATTGATTTCAATGACAAACACCTCACCATTCACAATTTTCAGGTCAACGCCATAAAGCCCGTCACCAATGAGCGAAGCCGCTTTCACTGCGGTTTTTATTACTGCCGGCGGAACTTCATCTAATGCTACGGTTTCCACTTTTCCCCAATTGTTGCTGTTACCGCTTTTCCAGTCGTAAATCTGCCAATGCCCCTTGACCATATAATATTTGCATGCGAAAAGCGCCGCCTGGTCAAGCACACCAATCCGCCAGTCGTATTGTGACGGCATAAACTCCTGAACAATCACCAAATCAGACAATTTGAACAATTTCTCCAGCGAATTTTCAAGCTCTTCAGTAGTGTCCACCTTTTCAACACCTAAAGAAAAAGCGCTGTCGGGCTGCTTGAGTACCATTGGAAAATTGAGGTGTGAGGTTTGAAGTTTACGGTAGTTGGACTTGGATAAAACAACAGTTTCGGGAGTTTTAATCCTGTTTTGCTTCAGCCGTTCATTTTGGAAAATTTTATTGGAGCAGCGCAAAATCGACCACGGATCATCAATTACCACCAGCCCATCGGCATAAGCTGCACGCGAAAAGTGATAGGTGTGATTGTTGACACTTGTGGTTTCGCGAATAAAAAGAGCATCATACTCGGAGAGCTGACTGAAATCGTCTTTTGTAATAAACTCTGTGGAAAAACCAATCTTTTCTGCTGCTTTTTTGAAATTCTGCAAAGCATCGGGGCAGGATGGCGGGTTTTCCTCCTTTGGATTGATCAAAATTGCCAGATCATACTTGTAGTTTTTGAACCGGGGTCTTGTGAATCTCTTTTTTGAAAAATAATCTCTTGCAAATTCTTGAACTTTTTCCAAATCTTCCGGCATCACCTTCCTGAGGCTTAGCGGAGTAACTTTCTGAATCAGCCACTTTTCTGTTTTCACAAAATCAATTTGCAGCATGGGCGCTTCAAACAAATGGTAGAGCTTTTGGGCAAGATACATATACTTAGGATTCACCGATTTGCCGAAATAAACTGAAATACTCACCTTGTTTCCATCAACATGCTTCAACGTTTTCTGAATATCATCATCAATATAACTGGAAAGGGAACGCACCAGCGACTGGCGGCTGAAATCGCGCAATGTTGTTACATTGGGAATCACACGATGGTCGCGGGCAGAAGCTAAAAGAGATACATAGTATCCCATTTTCTGATATTGATAGGAGTTGCTCAGATTAAAAATCCGCACATTTTTTAAAGACTGAAATTCCGGGTCGGTAATATATTGGCGAGACGACGCAACCCTGACTCCCTCAATATCAAGACCCCAGCTTTTTGGATTTCTCACAATGATGATGTTCGTAATGCTCTGCTTATCGCCGGGTTCATCAACATGCAAAACCATTCGTAATCCATGTTCGCCATTTTTATAGTAGTCCGGCAGTTCATCTGTGATACTAAACCCTGCCTTAGTGTAAAAGCGGATTAACTTCTCATCCGATTTCAAAGCCTCAAGAGAAATGCGGATAATTTTTCTGGAACGTGCAAAATTCAGAATATATTCCAGCAATTGATTGCCTATTCCTTTTCCCTGATATTGAGGAATAACTGCTATGGAAAAAATCCGTAATGTCTTGGCATATACATATAAAGTAGCTGAGCCTACAGCAATTTTTCCTCTTCCGTTTTGAATTTCTGCAATAACGACTTTTTGCAGCGGACTTGTCATGCTATAGCGGATAGCGCGGCGGGTGCTCTGTTGAAAATCCGGGAAACAGCTTTTTTCAAGCCCCTCAAGAAAATCCAAATCCCCTGTTTCTGATTCCCTGACTCTAATCTTCATAGATTATTCAATAACTTTAAAATGGTCTCCTGTCTGCTCAACAAGCGACTTGTACCACCATTCCGGGTATTCCGGGAAATGCGGATAGGGAGGCACACCGGTTTCAGTGCGTTCAAACTTTCCCTCTTTTTCACGTTTAATATTTCCATCTAAGAACTTAACAAACAAATATTCCCAAAGTTTTTCCCAGCGTTTAGTCACATGACCGGCTTCATTTACCGAATATTTGGTTAAGAATCTGCGTGCCTCTTCTGCCCCGCTTGAATTGTATAGTTTCCGGGCAGATTCATCAATAAGGGGAACAAATTCTTCAAAGCTGTCTTCCAACTCTTTCTGAACCGCCTGAATATCGTGAATCATTTCATTATAACGCAAATATGTAAAGTTTGAAACCTTGTTGAATGTCCAGAAAGCGGATGTCGGACTGTAGGTGAGCAAGTCGCCGTTCCCTTCGGCAAAACATTCGGGAATTTCAGTTATACCGCAATACATTGGCACATAGCAGGTAACGTACGTGTCATCGACGCCAAACCAGAGAATTCCGCCAACCGGGTCGGGAAGCCAGTTGCGGCTCTGGCTCACAAAAGAAAAGCCTGTCTGCCGGGTAGAAATAGGTCTTTCATTACAATATTCCACAGAATCCACCTGCCAGGTCAATTTTCCGAAACGGTAGGGCAGTTCAAAGGGACCTGCACCAAAACCTTTTGTCATATCCAGTTCAGTGCCCTCATAATGATCGCGCATCATATTCTGCACATCGCGGACGCTCAGTTTTTTGTCGGGCTTCACCCACAAAGGCATCCGGTTGGTGGCAAAATTTGTTTTTTCATCATGCTGAATAAATCCTTTTGCATAATCAATATATTTCTCCATTCCCGATGCTACCTTATTGAAACCTGACCAAACGCGCGCTTCGCAAAAACGTGCCCCGCCAAAATCAACCGGTGCATACACATCTGAAAAACTGAACTCTTCATCTTTGCCGCTGAACCATCCTTTTTTTCTTGCAAAGGAGATGACATCGGGAGTATAGATGCAGTTTTCCGGGTCATTTTTCGGGAAAGTCGTAATGCGTGCCTGATTGGCATGCCCGCTAATGTAACCTTCGGGAATTTTGAGCGCCACCCAAACAGCACCTTTCTCATCTTCTCCTTTACCGATNNTTGCTTTGCAAGTTCTTCCCTGCCACCAAAAGTGGTTTCGCCAATTGCAAGCTGAAATTCATTCATGTTTCCGACAACACTGTAAGTGTGACGAGGTTGTGGAATTTTCCCAAGGTACCTGCCCGAATCCCATTCATAAATATCGCGCATGGCGCCTTCAGGATAATCCTGAGCCGGCTGATAATAGAGTTCACCATATAGGCTATGGGAGTCAGCAGAATAAGTAATCATTGTTGAACCGTCAACCGATGCGCCCCTGGTTATTAAAAAATTTGTACAACCATTGGAAACCTGATGATTGAGCATCAACATTACCAGTGCCGGAATCACGGCAAAAATTTTTGCTTTCTTCATTTTTATAAATTCTGTAAAAAACCTGTGAAATATTCAAATTTCAACAAAGGTAATTCTTATTCCTGAATCTGCTTTGCAATCCAGTTATGCGCATTTACAAACGCCTGAATCCAGGGAGAAAGTTCATCGTCTCTCCTTTCTGCCGGATAGTTTGCCCATTGCCACGGTGCAAAACCCCTTTCAGGATGCACCATCATTGCCAGATGGCGGCCATTAGCGGAGCATACCGCAGCAGCAGAAAAATATGAACCGCCGGGATTTGCGGGATATTCAGCATGGCTATATTTTACAGGAATTTCATACTCCTGCTCGTTCAACGGAAAATTAAACTTCCCTTCGCCATAAGCTATCCATCCACCCAACTTCATACCCGACATGTTTTTCAGCATCACCGACTGGTTATCAAGAATGTCCACATTCAGAAATGCAGATTCAAATTTCCATGAATCATTTCTACTCATTTTGGGCTGAGCGCTGTGTTCGGGATAAATCAGGTTCAGTTCCATCATCAACTGGCAGCCATTACCGACACCGAAGCTCAGCGTATCTTTTCTCCTATAAAAATTCTCAAGGGCAATCCGTGCCTTTTCGTTGTACCGGAATGCTCCCGCCCAACCTCTGGCAGCGCCAAGTACATCAGAATTGGTTGATCCTCCGACAAAAACAATCATATTCACATCTTCAAGGGTTTCACGCCCCGAAATCAGGTCGGTCATGTGAACATCCCTAACTTCCATGCCGGCTAAATAGAGAGCAAAAGCCATTTCACGATCACCGTTACTTCCTTTTTCACGAACAATTGCTGCTTTTATTCCGGAAAATTTTCGCTGTTCAGGGTCAATACCATAATCAGCAGCCTTCCCGGAAAAATTGCCGAAATCGTAATCCAGTCCAAATTTTTTAAAGCTATTGTAGCGTTGCAAAGCAAGCCCTTCATCATTTTGCTTTCGTTCAAAAAGATATGAAGTTTTGAACCACAAATCCCTTAAGGAATCAATATCGAAATCAACCGTTTTTTCAAAGTTTTTAATGAACACTTTCCGTTCAGCAGCAGGGAAACCAAGCGAAACGTATTCAACACCGTTTTCATTTAACTGTTTTTTAACCTTATCATTATCGGCACATTGGATAACAATTCCGGGATTTTCACTGAACAGTACCTTCATAAGCTCTTTTTCGCCAATACCGGTAAGGTCGGCTTTCAGTCCGCCATTTTTGTTGCTGAAACACATTTCAAGCAAAGTAACAATCAGACCTCCGGAGCCAATATCGTGGCCTGCAAGAATCATTTCCTGCTTGATGAGCTCCTGAACTGCATTAAATGCCTTCACAAATTTCTCGGTGTCTGCAACTGTTGGAGCGAATTTTCCAACCCGGTTCAGCGATTGGGCAAGCGCACTTCCTCCAAGCGCTCTTTCGGAGAATGAAAAATCAATAAATAGTATCTCTTTCGAATCATCATTTACCAAAACGGGCTCCACAACTCTGCGAACATCTGAAACTTCGCCTGAAGCTGAAATAATCACNNGAATCTTTCCCTGTGGGAATATTGATTCCCAAAGCAGATGCAAAATCACTTGCCGCTTTCACGGCATGATATAGACGCACATTTTCACCGGGGTTTTTTGCCGGCCACATCCAGTTTGCGCTCAGAGACACACTTCTGATTTTATCTGTCAGCGGTGCCCAAATGATATTTGTCAGCGCTTCGGCAATAGCCAACACCGATCCTTTTTGGGAATCAATCAGTGCAGCTACCGGCGCATGACCGATGGATGCGGCAACTCCAGCCTCCCCCTTATAATCCAGCGCCATCACTCCGACATTGTTCAAAGGCAGCTGCAACTCGCCGGCACACTGCTGTTTGGCAACAAGTCCGCTTGCCGAGCGGTCAACTTTGTTGGTTATCCAGTCTTTGCAAGCCACAGATTCAAGCTGCAGGACAACCTCCAGAAGGAATTCCGGGTTTTCCTGAGAATAATCCAAATCAGCGAAATCAGTTTTAAAAGTAGTGTCTTCCAAAACTGTTTTTGGCGTGCTGCCAAACATATATCCCAATTGCCAGTCAATGGGCTTTTCTCCGGTTTCTGAGTTTTCAAAAGTGAACTGCATATCGCCTGTAGCTTCTCCGATTTCATAAATTGGAGCGCGTTCGCGCTCTGCAACTCTATTAAGCAATTCCATGTCCGCAGGTTTTACCACCAGACCCATTCGCTCCTGCGACTCATTCCCGATAACTTCTTTTTGCGACAACGTGGGGTCGCCAACGGGCAGCTTCGCAGTATCAATCTTTCCGCCGGTGGATTCAACCAGCTCTGAAAGACAATTTAAATGCCCGCCTGCCCCGTGATCGTGAATGGAGATTATCGGGTTTTCATTTGATTCGGTCAGCGCACGAATGGCGTTGAACACCCGCTTTTGCAATTCGGGATTGGCACGCTGCACTGCGTTCAATTCAACGTGGTCTTCAAATTCTCCGGTTGCCACCGAGGAGACGGCTCCGCCGCCCATCCCGATACGGTAGTTGTCTCCGCCAAGCATCACAATTTTATCGCCTTTTTCAGGCGTACCTTTCAAACTGTAATTTTTATTGGTGAAGCCGATGCCGCCACCCTGCATAATTACTTTATCGTAACCATATTTTTTGAAGTTTTCAAAATGCTCAAAAGTAAGCAGGGAGCCGGTTATGAGCGGTTGTCCGAACTTATTTCCAAAATTGGCAGCACCATCGGATGCTTTAATCAATATCTCCTCAGGCGACTGATAGAGCCAGTCGCGCGCTTCTGTTGCCTGCTCCCAGGAGCGTCCAGGCTCCATGCGTGGATACGACGTCATGTAAACAGCCATTCCGGCAATTGGAATACTTCCCTTTCCACCTGCCATTCGGTCGCGTATTTCTCCCCCGCTGCCGGTGGAAGCACCGTTAAATGGCTCAACAGTTGTGGGAAAATTATGCGTTTCTGCCTTTAATGAAAGAGCCGTACCTATGGTTTTCTCCTTGAAAAAACCTGATTTATCCATAAATTCGGGAGAAAACTGCTGAACGGTGGGTCCTTCCACAAACGAACAGTTATCTTTATAAGCAGATAAGATTTTATTGGGATTTTCTCTTGATGTCTTTTTTATCATCTGAAACAGAGACGATTCCATCTCTATCCCATCAATAATAAAAGTTCCGTTAAATATCTTGTGCCTGCAATGTTCAGAGTTTACCTGAGCAAAACCATAAACCTCACTGTCGGTTAGCGGGCGTCCCATCTCTTTTGAAACCCGGTTCAGGTATTGAATTTCATCTTCGCTCAATGCCAGGCTCTCCTGCTCGTTATAGGCTGCTATATCTTCAATGTGAAGGACCGGCTCAACCGGTCTGCTGATTTTAAAAATTCCCTGATTCAAATTTTGATAAATCTGCTGCAATAAGGGATCGTAGGGCACATGAGCGCCTTCAACCTGGAAAAACTCCTCGATTCGCAAAATGCCCTCAATATTGACAATCTGCGTAATTTCTACAGCATTGGTACTCCACGGACTGAGCATTTCGCGCCGTGAACCAACAAACCAGCCTTCAATGCTTTCCTGTTTCAAACAGGGTGCACCGGAAAACAGCCAAACCAACTTTTCCAAATCGCTTTGATTAAGCGGAAGTGAAGAATCGACCGCAATAACTGAATGGTTTTCAGTTTTAAAAAAATGAATCATTTTACAGTTTAATTTTGGTAATGAACTTGTTGTGCGACAATGCGCAAAGATAGAAAATAATCAAAGTTGCAGGTATTCATGTTTTTAACAAAAAAATAAAAAACCATCAAAAGGCTGCACTTTCAGAAAATTAAAGTTATTTTACAATAAAAATGAAATGTTACGACACTTATACATAATTCTGATATTCTTAATGTTCACTTCCTGCGGAATTCAGCGAAAACTAACCAGGACTTGGGTTGGAAAACCGGTATCGGGAGTTAAGAGGCAATTTGGCGAGCCGGTTGCCATCACCGAAGCTTCCGGTGATTCGGTATATGTTTTTGAACAAACTGAAAAGCTGCAAAGCACTGAAATAAGCCAGGGACGACTGACGCTCGACCCGATTATAACCCCCAAAGTGACCAAAACCAAACGGTTTTATTTTAATGTTAAGAATGGTTCGGTTGTCAAAGCGCGGCTCGAAGAAGAATACAGACGTTAACAAATTAACATTTCCTTGAAAAGCATTTTTGATTTGAAGAAATTTTATAATTTTGCAACGCGTTTTTTAAAACAAACATTTGCCCAGGTGGTGGAATTGGTAGACACGCCAGGTTGAGGGCCTGGTGGCCGTTTTAGGCCGTGCAAGTTCAAGTCTTGTTCTGGGCACAAATTTAAAAGCCTTGTGATTTAATAGATTACAGGGCTTTTTTTATTTTAGTAAATAATAAATCAGGATCAACTTCAGTTCATTCCCGGAAGGAGTTAGCCAATTATCCTTTAGTCTATGAGCATTTAAGTAAAATATTCAGAACAATTTGTCTCTTATTTTTACATTCTATCGTTTTCTATTTTTTATTCACCTACTTTTATTCAATTATTTCTTTGTATGGTAATTACATCAGATAAACGAAGATGGCTTGAAATATCAGCAGTTTTACTAACAGGTTTTATGAAATATATTTTCATGGGCTTGCTGGATTTTCGTGCATTTTATATTGCAACTGCTTGTATTTTCTGGTCGGTTTATATTTTTTTACGCTACCGGCAAAACAAGCTCATCATGCAGGAGTGGGGTTTTCGAAATCATAATTTCAAGCAAACTTTCCTTTTTTTGCTGCCTTTTTCTATGATTATGGTTGCAGTCATTGTGTGGTATGGCACTCAATTCAATACAATTTTTTTTAACTGGCATATAATTCCTGTTTTTCTGTTTTATCCCGCATGGGGAGTCATTCAACAGTTTTTGACTGCCGCACTGATTGCCGGCAACTTACAGTCAATCAAGAGCATAAAACTCGGCAATACACAAGTCTTACTTTTCACCTCCCTTGCGTTTTCATTTATCCACTACCCCAGCACATTGCTGATGATTTTTACATTTTTCATGGAACTGCTGTTCCTTGTAGCATATTTAAAATGGCGAAACTTGTGGGCTTTGGGATTGTATCACGGTTGGGTGGCCAGTCTGCTTCTGTTCTTAGTGATGGGACGCGACTTGTGGAATGAGCTTTGGAAAATCTTCTAAAGTTTCAAATATGAAAAAACCGTTTCAAATCGGTTACCTTTTTCAGGCGATAATGGATATATAATAAAAGCAAAGCGATAAATAGTACGGAAATCAAGACAATGACGCTCCATCGCAAATGTACGGCATTGAGAGCGAAAACTGAAATCATACCTTCGATTGAAACAGATGCAAAGCCGGAAGCCAATAAAGAATAGGCAATAACATTCAATCCCTTTTGTCTGGAATTCCGAATAAAAAAAACCAACAAAATGAAAGTAGCATAAAAAGCCAAAATCAGGGGAACTCCCAGCTTGACAACTAAAATAGCATCTCCTTTAATGATACCAAACAGCACAAAAAGTGCGAAAACTGATAAAAAGCTCAGTAACAACATCAACACGGGATTTTTACGCAGAAATGTATTGAGCGTAATATTGACAAACAGTATCAAACACACGGATGCAGGATATTGTGACCAGGTAATCTCCTGTTTTCCAATAAGATTAATAAATAAAGTGAAAACCATTCCTGAAATCAGGATGAAACCAGAGATTGCCCAGAAAATTTTTCTTTTCTGAAACCCGGTGAGACGCTGGTAATCAGTCAGCAGCTTCTCTTTTTTATAAATCCGTCCTGACCTTATGTACGTCCCATCCTCTTGAACTTCATTCTGCTGTGGTTCTCCACACAACGAACAATAATTGGAATTCTCTTCCAACTCCACTCCACAAGCCGGACATCGCTTCATAGCCTTTTATTCATTTGTTTTCCGTTCAAAATCAATGTTTTGCTCGCTCAAAAACTGCAAGAATTTCTTCTCAAATTCCATAGATTTTGTCACATTGCCAAAACTTAGTACCAGTTTATCTCCAAAACCAGCTACACCACAGTTGAGTTTCAGCATCTTATTTGGCGGAGGCGGCGTTAGGATAAAATAGTCAACCATCTTGCAGCTTTCATCCGGCAGGTCAATGTTTCCTAAGTTAGTGAGTACCCCGCTATACTGTTTTGTTCCCAAGGAATAATATTTTAAACGCAAAATCAAACTTTTTAAAAATAGGGGGATTCCTCTTATGTAGATTTTTTTTTCACTCCTCACATTTCTCGAAATATTTTTATGAATTAATTTCATGTCGGTTTCCAGTTGCATTTGGTGATAAACTGATTTGACAATCTCATCAAATGTATAATGTCCAAGTCGCACATCAATTTCCGGCAATACAAACAGTGTAAAATTCCGCATGGACTTGGACGGAAAAATATTCCTTAAATTCACAGGAACTTGAATCCGGAGCTTTTTTCTTCTCCAAATTTTTTTCTTTCTGATCTGTTCTTCAAAAATCTCCTGCAAGACAAACATGTAAATAGCTACCAGATAAACGGTTATACTCACTTTTTTCTCCTGTGCAGCCGATTTTAGCTGATTCAGCGACACAATTGCATATAGTCTTGAAAAACGAGGAAAAGGCTTTAGCGGAAAAGGCAAATGAAACGCTACAGAGCGCTTAATAATCGGAGGAATTTCTGCCTTAAAATAACGGTTATAGGCATCTTCATACTCTTCCTCTGTGAACGGTTCCACAATTTCCGAATTTTGGCAATCAGAAGATATTCTCGCAACGCATGCGATTAAGTAATTGGCAATAACGGTTTTGAAAAACTTTAATCCCCCGCTCCCATCGGTCAAAACATGAGAAAATTCGGCGCTTATGCGATTATCACGCACTAAAAAACGAATCAGCAGGCTGTCCAATGGAAATTTTTGGCAGAAAACATCATTATCAACATTTAGGGGAATATTACGGGGAAAATGTTCCAAATAAAACCAGAAAAATCCCTGTCTGAGCCGGACTCTGTAAAAGGGGAACCTTTCTTCTGCCAAAATAAGAGCCTTTTGTAAGAATTTAATTTTAACGGGATGTTTCAAAACAGCCGTTAGCCTAAAAACAGAAGTGACCTCCTTTGAAATAACCGCAGGATAAATTTTTGCGGCATTGTCAAGGGTGAACCAAAATTTTTCAGTATCCGGTGACTTCATACAATACTTCTTACTTAAGAATCAGAACATTTCGGTTTCTGATGAATTTCTTCAAAGGTAGGAATTATTTGACTTATAAATTATAGCACATAGGTTTTCCTTATTCTCTGTGTTTCTCTGTGGTGAATTCTTTTTGAACCACATAGGCACATTAGAGCACATAGATATGTTACAACTATACTAAAACGATATAAATTTCTGCATTTACTAACCGGATTACCCAATAAATCAGCATAACAAGCTTAACCACAAACACTAATCATGTTCCCGGGCAGCGTCGTTGCTGTTCTTATGCTCTTCTGTAGCCGCTACCAGTTCCTCATATTTTTCCTTTGTTATTTTTTCGGCTTTATACCCCTTTTTTTCTATAGCGGCGGCAAATCCCTTATCGCTATTTTTCTTTTCCAAATACTCAATGTAGATAGTATTTGAAACGTGATCGATTTTCAGATATTTTACGCCTTTCTCAAATCTAAGGTATTCATGCAGAGTCTTTTCGCAATCGGCACAGTCCATATTGCTTTGAAAGCACACTACTGTCCTCCCCTTTTTCTGTGCCGAAATCTCGCTGGTAAATCCTCCCAGCATCAAAATCAATAAAAAAACTACTAACTGTTTCATAACTAATCATTTTTTGGTTAATCATTTATTCGTAATTTAATGTAAAACGCAAGCCCATGTACACACGGCGCCCTTTAACCGGACCCCAAACGTTGGTCGCATCAAAGTGCTGCCCGAAGGGATCATCAGCACCGGCAACCGGATTTTTTTGCCGGAAATCGGTAAAATTTTCAGCTCCCAGATACACATTCCAGTATCGGAAATATTTGGTTATCTGAGCATTCATAACAGTATAGGGTGAAAATTCAAAAAAATCTCCGGGAATATCTATTCTATCCATCCACTCTTCGTGAACTCGTGGAATTCTTCCCCCTCCGTTAAACTGGATGGTGTAATCGAACATCCACTTTTTCAGGTTACTGGTATAATTAAAAGTTATCAGCCCTTTGTACCGGCTGGTCAGTGGTTTTTCCAACAACTCTCCGCCAATGGTCTGTTTCACATCGTTATGCCGGTAAGCCAGCAGCACGTCGAAGCGTTCAATGGGTTGGTAGCGCACATCAAATTGCAGGCTGTTGGAAAACGATTTGCCGTTGAGGGGGGCCAAAATAATGTTGGATGCCGAAGTTTCGCGATCCACAACCACCTGGGTTTGAAAATCAGTGCGGAAATATTCAGCATTCAGCTGAAGTTCACGATTCCAGAGCAAATAATTTTGCACCAGAGCAATACCGTAATTCCATGCTTTCTCCTGAAAAACATCCGCAGTCCATTGCAGCGGACGGGCACTGGCTATCAGGTAATTATTTTCCGAAAGCACATTGGCTGTTCGAGCCCCTTTCCCTGCGCTACCACGCAAAGTTACGTGCTTACCCGCCTTATACCTGAGATGCACCCGAGGTGTAAAAAACGTTCCAAACCGGTTATGAAAGTCACTCCGGATTCCGGCCATTACTGTCAAGTTTTCATGGGGTTTATAAGTGTATTCAGCAAAAACACCGGGAACCTTTTCGGTGCGTTCCATTTGCCGGTCATACAGGTTCTCGCTGAATTCACCGAAAATAAAACTAAAGCCGGTATTTACCGAATGTTTTGCAGCCACATCTAATTCGCGAGTCAGAATGGCACTTCCGTAAAACCGCGTTTCATCAGCATTGTAATGGTTTAACCCGTATAACGAACGGGTTTCGTGCTTTGAAAAATTTGATAGCCAGGCAATTGCTGTTCGCTGGCTTGGCCACACATACCCTGTTTTGAAAAATCCCTCTAAACGATTGTTTTCAATATTAATGCCGTATGGATTTGTGATCAGCGGCTGCATTCCTCGCTCAAAATCCGTTTGACCACCCAGCCGGTCTTCCGTTAACAGGCTGAAACCGGCCTGAGCCATATAGCCGTTGTGGTTATTGAATTTCCAACGATTAAAAACCTGAATTTGGCGGGAAAGAGGTTCATCGAGAAAGCCATCGGCGTTGTGATCATTTTTACTGAACTGTTCAGAAGCATGCACAAAAATTCCTGTTGTTACTTTATCCTTGTAAACCCTGATGTTCCCATTCCCGTTCAACTCCAGGCGCCCACTGGCTCCCAGAAACGCATTTAAAAACAGTTTTTCTTCAGAATCAGGCTTTTTGTATTCGACGTTAATTTGCCCGGCAATGGATTCATATCCGTTCATAACCGAGGCGGCTCCCTTGGAAACCTGAATGGATTCCATCCAGGGGCCAGGCACATAAGTAAGACCAAAGTTGGTGGCTAAACCACGCAGGTTGGGCATATTTTTAACTTGAAGCATTGAGTAGGTACCTTCCAGACCAAGCAACCTGATTTGTTTTGCGCCGGTAACTGCATCGCTGTAACTAACGTCAACCGAAGGATTTGTTTCAAAACTTTCCGCCAGATTGCAGCAGGCTGCCTTGTGCAGCTCAGCACCGTTAATCCGCTCAGTTTGTATGGGGTTGATGGTAGAAAGATAGGTTCCCCGGTTTTTGTGCACCACTTTAACCTCGCCCAGCTCCAGATTAGGTTCAAGCACAATTTCCAATGGGTCAAGACTATGGATATGAATTTCTTTGGTTTCGTACCCAACAAAGCTCGCAACCAGAATATGATTTTCAGGGTTTACACTAATCCGAAACCGCCCGGTCTCGTTTGTGGCAACTCCCTGGTTTGTGCCTTTCCAGTAAATATTTACACCAGGCAGGGGGTGTTTTCCATTTTCATCGTCGGCATAAAGAACTCCTTCCAGAACCTGCGTAAACACATACAACGGAAGAAGCAACAAAACTAAAATTCCTGTTTGTTTCATACTTAAAACTTATTTAAAAATCAAACTAAAATGAATTGCGGGGGGGTAACCCGGAAGTCTTAAGCCTGAGCAGGAATTTTTAGACGGTGAATCTGAATCAGAAAATCTAGTGAGGAAATCACAAAGCGTGGTGGCGAGCCGGTAAAATCTATAATGGATTTTTCAGGTTCAGGGTTGAAAGAGAACAGGATACCGACATCTGCCAGCAACAATTGCACCCGGGCGAGCAGCCATTTTTCCGTTCTCACTTTTTCATTCACCACCTGGCTCTCCAGCTTCAGATACCTGACATCGGGGGTGCTGCACCCGCAGTTTCCGGCATCTGCCAATGGAGGTTGGTTGCAATCGTTACCGATTGTGCAAACAGCTCCGCAACCCTGATCTTCTGTATGGTGAATATCGAAATTAACTTCATACGGATCAGTCATTACAAAAACCGACACCTGTTTTTCTCCCGAACAAACACAGTGTGCATAAAAGATTATAATGCCCGATGACGAAGCCAGAAATAGGGCGCTTAGAATAAAAGCCGATATGTTTCTGATGGTTTTCATGCGACCATTAAAACAAAAAATGGACGAAANNGAATATCCGCTTTGCTTTCTTCAATGGAGTTGTAGTTGCCGGTATTGGATACACCAATAAAACAAATTTATTTTTTATCGCATTTTGCCTTATCTTTGTTTTTTTAGAAAAAGCATGAAAGAAAGACCATTAATATTAGTTACAAACGATGATGGCATTCACGCAAAGGGACTTCGCGAGCTGGTGGAGGTGATGAATTTTTTTGGTGAAGTAGCCGTAATTTCCTCCGAAATTCCTATGTCGGGGAAGTCCAGTGCCATTACCATTGATCAGCCATTGCGTGCCGTTCCGGTTGAGAAAATTCATGGTGCTCCCACTTGGAAATGCAACGGAACACCGGTTGACAGCGTAAAGCTCAGCTTTAATACTTTACTCAGCCGCACCCCCGACTATGTAGTTTCGGGCATCAATCATGGAGCCAA
>MTKW01001373.1_pt1 | contig 23790 bp, 23 predicted proteins | sample 1042761 | NCBI WGS metagenome assembly MTKW01 (sample SAMN06205366, study PRJNA360243) | anaerobic digester metagenome | biome: Wastewater treatment plant; feature: Anaerobic digester sludge; material: sludge; isolation source: anaerobic digester fed with sludge from wastewater treatment plant ...
CGCCGAGGTATTTATAGATAAGCAGATAATCCGTAATACATAGGCACTATCTCTATTGTTTGTTTTAGTTTTATATTAGCATGCTTCATAGGAACGCAAGAAATGACCGAAACGCAGCGAAGCAANNATTATCTGCGGAATACAAAGGAGCAAGAGAAAAGAAAGTTTACTTACTTTTCTCTTGCTTTTTTGTATTTCATAGGAATCTATAAATGACCGAGGCTCCCGAAGGGCGCCGAGGTATTTATAGATAAGCAGATAATCCGTAATACATAGGCACTATCTCTATTGTTTGATTTAGTTTTATATTAGCATGCTTCATAGGAACGCAAGAAATGACCGAAACGCAGCGAAGCAAGTTGAGGTTGAATCTTGTGTTTGCAGGTAACATTTATTCATAAAATATTATAATCAGGAAGTTTACTTACTTTTCTCTTGTTTTTTGTATTTCATAGGAATCTATAAATGACCGAAGCCCCGAAGGTGGTGAGGTTCATTTATAGATGGCAGATAATCCGTAGTGCTAGGAATAATCTAGTCTTTTCATACATAATTTTGGTCATAGTAATACAAGAAATGACCGAGGCGCATATTGGGCGCCGAGATATTTTTGGAAAGTAACGATTGATATTATATAATAATTCTACATAAGGAACTGGAGGGGATGAACAATGGCGACCTTTGAAGATTTTCTTAAGCTGGATATTCGAGCTGGCGAGATCGTTTGGGCAGAGGAATTTGAAAAAGCCAGACGCCCTGCCTATAAACTTTGGGTGGATTTTGGAGAAGAGTTAGGCATCAAAAAGTCCAGTGCTCAGATTACAGAACTCTACCAAAGGGAGGACCTAATCGGGAGACAGGTTCTGGGAGTGGTCAATTTTCCGCCCAGGCAAATTGCAGACTTTATGTCAGAGGTCTTGGTTCTAGGTGTTTATTCAGAAAAAGGAGTGGTCCTTATTCAACCCGAACAGGCTGTAAAAAACGGGGATAAATTAGGATAGAGAATTGTATGAATTAACATCTAATCAAAAAGAAGGAGGGGTAGATATGATTATAACGACTACACCTAGCGTAGAGGGCAAGCATATCAAAGAATACAAAGGGATTGTATTCGGTGAGGTGATTTCCGGGGTCAATTTTATTAAAGATTTTGCCGCCGGCCTTTCAAACTTCTTTGGGGGTCGATCGGGATCCTATGAAGGAGAATTGATTGAGGCCAGGGAAGCAGCAATAAGGGAGATGGAAAAGCGAGCGAGAAACTTAGGTGCCAATGCCATTGTCGGTGTGGATATCGATTATGAGGTATTGGGACAAGGGGGCAACATGCTGATGGTGACGGCATCCGGAACAGCGGTGGTTATAGAGTAATCCTTTAAAACTCTGAATCATTGGATTCAGGGTTTTTCTTATTTTGGAGCAGGAAAATTTGGCTACCTATAAAGGAGTTCTACTATTGTTCATTAAAGAAGTGGGTTTCTTTTTTATTTCCCTTGCATAAAGCCATAGGTCTTTTGAATAGATTAAAGTATAGAATGAAAGGGTATGCAAGGGAGGGAAGCCGTTGAAAAAATATGTGAGAACCATTGGTATTACCCTCACATTAGTAGTGGTTTGCTTAATTTTAATCTCTCAATACAAGCAAATCTATTACAGGGCGGTGACCAGCTTTGGGTTCCCAAATTTTCATAAGGTGGTCATTATCGATGCGGGGCACGGTGGGGTGGATCCGGGAAAAGTAGGTAGCCAAGGAGCCCATGAGAAGGACTTAAATCTAAAGATCGCCCAAAAGCTTCGATACTTCATAGAAGAAAGCGGTGGAGTTGCTATTCTCACAAGGTGTAGGGATGAGGGGTTATATACCGATCAATCAGACACACTAAGGGAAAAAAAGAATGAGGATCTTCGCAATCGAAGGAAATTGATCCAAGAAAGCAATGGTGACATTTTTGTCAGTATCCATTTAAATAGCTTTTCAGCATCCAAATACTATGGGGCACAAACATTCTATCTAACCGGGGATGAAGAGAGTAAAGTGCTTGCAGAGTTTGTTCAGGATGAGTTAAGGGAGGTGCTAAATAGGGGGAACCGAAGACAGATTAAAGCTACAGACAGCTACTTTATTTTAAAGGAGAATGGAATCCCCTCTATTCTAGTGGAAGGAGGCTTCCTGTCCAATCCTGAGGAAGAGCAGCTTCTTAATGATGAAGAATATCAAAATCGGATCGCTTGGGCCATATACATTGGTATAATGAAGTATTTTTCCTATGTTGAACAGGTAACAAGATAGGCTTTTTATGCAAGCTTTGTTGGAAGGGCGGATCTTTGGACCCGCCCAACTTATCATAGAAGAGTAATCAATAATAGTTTTAATCTAAAACTTTTTTCACCAGGTCATAGTTTCTTATATCTAATTGATCCAAAAATGGTAGGAAACTATCCATTTGTCCTGAGGTATAGATGTTTAGACTGGGATTGCTATTGGTCGATAATAGTTTGTTTTTTTCCAAAAATCCCTTGACAATGCTTACCATTTTAACGGCAGGGTCAATTAGTTTTAATTGGGGATATAATTTTTGGATGTCCTCGGATACAATGGGATAATGGGTGCAACCAAGAATAAGATTTTGGATAGGTTTGCGTACCAGTATGGGATCGATTGCCAAACGAATGACTTTCTCCAATTTTTCTGTATCCCCCTCATTCCCCTCGATGAGCCGGGCAAGCTCTTTGCTTCCATTAGATACAAAGGGCACATCAGGATTTAGGGATTGAAGGGTACGGCTGTAAATATTCGACCTTACCGTTGCTTCGGTTGCAATAAGACCAATGCCCTTCTCTGGCTTACCCTCTAAAGCTGCCAAGCATCCGGGATAGATAATATCAAAAATAGGCACCTCTGTAAGCGGAATGATCTCTTCCAACTGGGATGAGATGGTATTGCATGCCAACAATATTACCTTTACCCTTTGGCTTTCAAGAAAGCGAATTATTTTTTTTGAAAGGGTAACGATTTCTTTCGGCTCCTTATTTCCATAGGGCATATTTTTACTATCCCCAAAATATACGATATTTTCATTGGGAAGTTGTCTTTGAATTTCATGTACAACAGTCAGTCCGCCTACACCTGAGTCCATGACTCCGATTGGAAAGTTATTTGGCTGCATATCATTGCATCCCCCTTTTTTATAAACAAGTTCAATCCTACCCCAATTATATCAAATAAGTTATAACCTATAAAAGGAATTCGGGTAAACTTTATAGGAAGAAAGTAAAGAGGCGATTTATAAAATTTTAATATTGACAAGTGGTCCTATCCATGCTTATAATATTAGGAAAAGCTAATATTTTAAATTTGATGCGTGAAAGTAGTAGGTATCAGTTCTGGATAAAAGCGAGTCGAAGATGGTGGGAGTTCGACATCCAAGGGGATATCGAATGGGTTCACAAAAAGCAGGGTGAAGCTCAGTAGCCTGTGCCGTAGGTCCCACGTTATAGGGACAGGATATCGAGGATTTCCTCTGTATCTGTTAAAGAGAAGCACTTTTATGCTTAAATTGGGTGGCAACGCGGAATTCAACCTTTCGTCCCTATGCTGTAGGGGAGGAAGGTTTTTTTAATTTTTGAAAGTGAAGTAAATATAAAGAAAGGATGGGAAAGATGGAGGAAAGAAAAAAGATTATTTTCAGCGGCATTCAGCCGTCTGGTTACTTTACCCTGGGGAACTATCTGGGAGCCCTTAAGAACTGGGTAGCCCTACAGGAGGAATTTAATTGTATATTTTGTGTGGTAAACCTTCATGCATTAACGGTTCGCCAGGAGGCAAAGGAATTACGAAAGAGGACCTACGATGCCTTTGTACAACTTTTGGCATGCGGGATTGATCCTGAAAAAGCACTGATTTTTGTACAGTCCGATGTACCTGCCCATGGGGAGCTGGCTTGGATCCTAAACTGCTATACCTATATGGGGGAGTTAAATCGAATGACCCAGTTTAAGGACAAAGCCAGTAGGCATTCGGATAATATTAATGCCGGCCTGTTTACCTATCCGGTGCTAATGGCTGCGGACATACTGCTTTACCAGACCCATTTAGTGCCAGTAGGAGAGGATCAAAAACAGCATATAGAGTTGGCAAGGGATATCGCCATTCGTTTTAATAATACCTACAGCCCTACTTTTGAAGTCCCAGAAGGATATTTCCCAAAGACGGGGGCTAGGGTAATGAGCCTCCAGGATCCGACCAGTAAGATGTCCAAGTCGGATGAGAATGAAAATGCATATGTGACCCTATTGGAGGATAGGGATAGCATAATGAGAAAGATCAAGCGAGCCATCACTGATTCAGAAAATCAGGTGCGTTACGATGTAGAGCAGAAAGCAGGAATTAGCAATCTCATGGAGATCTATTCTAGCCTGACAAAGAAGACCATGGCAGAGATTGAAAGGGAATTTGAGGGAGTAGGCTATGGAAAGTTTAAGGAAGCAGTGGGAGAAACAATCATAGAAGCCCTAGCACCAATACAGGAGCGTTTTAGAGAGTTATCTAGGGACAAGGAATATATCGAAGGATTGATGGAGGAGAGCGCCCAAAGGGCGAATGCCATAGCATCTAAAACACTGCGAAAGGTCAAAAGAAAGATAGGAATCTACCAAAGGTAGTAATCCTTGTGGCAAAAATAAACAAGGGGGGTGAAGCCAAATGATATGAACTTTGGAAGAATATTGGTGGGTTTTAACAATTAAGAAGATATACTTAGGAGGAATGACTTTGACAAACCAAGTGAAAAAATTAACCATAAGTGGAATACTTTTATCAGTAGGCTTCATCCTACACCAGATTATGCCTGCGGGTATTGGTAGTGTTACCTTTGATTTTTTGTTAGGGGTTCTTTTCATCATTATCATTATAAACAGGGACTTTAAGAGTGCACTTGTTTCAGGAATAGCTGCAGGGATTATAGCGGCATTGACCTCCAAGTTTCCGGGGGGTCAAATTCCAAATATTTTGGATAAAACCATCACTGCCATAATCATTTACTTGCTTATAGGGCTTTTAAATAGGCTTCCCAATGGAGTAATGTTGGGTATTGTTGGATTGGTAGGTACCCTCATTAGTGGAACTATATTTTTAGGCAGTGCCTCGGTTCTAGCAGGTCTACCCGCATCCTTTTATGCCCTATTTATTGGGGTGGTGATCCCTACGGCAGTGGGCAATACCTTCTTCACCATTTTTCTGCATAGGGTGGTGGTCCATGCCCTAGACAAGGTGAATCCCTCATTACTGAAACAATTGCAAGGATAACCCTATAGTTGAAAACCATCCCCTTTCCCTTCTTTTTATATGATAGGATGCATATGATAAAAAAGGAGGGAAAGAGGGGATGATGATGATGATGAGGGGTTCAAGGAGCAGAATGTTCTTCTTTGGTGTCATGGCAGGGTTCGTGATGCTCATAATACAGGGCACGATTCTAAGGTTTTTAGGTCCTGTCTTCCTGACCCTGCTATACCTATTACTTTTGATCCTATCCCTTATATTTAGTAAACCAAGATTCACCCTAGGGGTAGTTGTAGGCTATGTCCTTAGCTTTACAATATTCGTCTTTATGGTTTTTATTGCCTACAATATTATGCTTTATTTCACTAAATTTTAATGGAAGTGAATGGAGTAATACCGAATGAGACAATATTGAGACAATATAAGGTATGATATAATATTCAGTGGAGGCACTGAATATTTTTATATTTTAGTAAAAGCGTATTAGAATGGTTCAATCTAGTGTATAATTAAGATGTATAATAATAGCAATAATTTATTTATTATTCCTTTACAAATATTGGTTATAATTTTGTTCGATATCTGTGAAAAGGTGTGAGTGGGGCCTATGGACCAATTTATGGAATTTATAAGGGAATTATTCTATAATATTCGCATACAAGATTTTTTCGATATTGCTATTGTCGCCTATGTTTTTTATAGGGCCATTGGCTTGATAAAGGAAACAAGAGCAGGGCAGCTTATCCGGGGAATCATCCTAATACTACTGGCAACTCAAATCAGTGAATGGATTGGCCTATATACCATTCACTGGATACTTAGAAATACCATGACTGTAGGAGTGATTGTCCTCATCGTCGTATTCCAACCCGAACTAAGAAGAGCCCTTGAACATCTAGGTCGTAGCAGGTTTTTCTCAAACTTTTTTGATAAACAGTCGGATGATCAGCCGACAAAAACCATTGAAGAGATCATTAAGGCAGTGCAGGTGCTAGCCAAGGAAAAGACCGGTGCCCTTATTGTACTGGAAAGGGAAACCAAACTTGGGGATGTGATAGAAACCGGTATTAAGATGGATGCGTTGGTTTCAGGTGAACTACTGGTCAATACATTTATTCCAAATACACCTCTTCACGATGGGGCGATGATCATCCGTGAGGATCGCATCATGGCATCCGGCTGCTTTCTCCCTCTTACCGAAAACCAAAACTTAAGCAAGCAACTTGGGACAAGGCATAGGGCTGGATTGGGTATTACTGAAAGCTCGGATGCACTTGTGGTGATTGTTTCCGAAGAGACAGGGATAATATCCCTTGCTATGGATGGGAAGTTATCTAGATATCTAGATATCAAATCCTTAAAACAAATACTCATCAACCTACTAGTCGAAAAAGAACCCAATCCCCTCCAATTTAACTGGATGAAGTGGAGGAATAAAAAATGAAAAACATCTTGGAAAACAATAAGACCATGTGGGTACTCTCTATTGCAGTGGCATTGCTATTGTGGATGTATGTGATTTCTGATCAGAATCCTCCAACCTCTGATAATATAAACGGGATACCTGTAGAGTTCATAAACCAGGAGAGCCTAGAGGAAAAGGGCCTAGTGATCAGCCATATAGAGGATCAATTTGTAGATATTAGGGTATTCGGGAGAAGGACCCAACTATACAGGATCAATAGGGATGCCATCAGGGTAGAAGCGGATCTTTCCAGGCTGAATACCAAGGGGACTCATTTCCTACCCTATGTTATCTATGGAATTCCTGATGATGTAGAGATTAGCAGGAAGAATCCAGAAGCCATAGAGTTGACCCTGGATCAAATTATTACCCAGGAAAGGGATGTCAAAATCAATATTATAGGAAAGCCTGCCCAGGGCATGGCAGCCCTATCCTATATTGTAAATCCCAGCAAGGTGACCCTTGAAGGGGCAGAAACCCTATTAGATACTGTAAGGGATGTGGTAGCCACGATTGATATCACCAATGCCAGGGAAGAGATCAATCAAACTCTTTCTTTGAAGGCAATCGATAAAGAGGGAAATGAGGTAGAAGGGGTCACTATTACACCGAAAACCGTTGATGTGACCATACCCATCGGAGCCACAAAGACCATCGGAGTAAGTCCTAAAATAACCGGAGGTGTGCCTGAAGGATATGTCATCACTAAGATAGAAGCGAATCCCAGTGAAATTAGAATTGGTGCAACCTCATCCCAGATCAATGATATTTCAAGCATTTCCACCGAGACGATTTCGGTAGATGGACAACGGGCATCCTTTGAAAAAAAGGTGAGATTAATTCTTCCCGAGGGTGTGGAGGTAATAAACAGTGAGGCAGCTGTCCTTGTCAAGATAACCATAGAACCCTACACCACAAGGGAAATTCAGCAAAGCACATTTGATGTTATTAATCTTGGGAATGATTTCATAGTACAGGAGAATAGGGTGGAGGAGCCTATCAAAATCATCCTAAAGGGTCTAAAGAAAGACTTGGATAATTTAGAGGTCGAAAGACTTATTCCCTATGTAGATGCTACTGGTCTACAGGAGGGACAGCATCAACTACCATTGAATTTAGACCTTCAGGAGGGTATCCTATTAGAAGCTATAGAGCCTAAAAAGGTGACCGTTCATATAGTGAGAAAGGACGGGTAGTCCTTCATTAAAATAAAAGGGTGGATACTATGGATATTTTCCAATTTACCAATATTACGGATAGTATCAGTGAGGCAATCATTGTTGTAGATGAAAGGGCACACATCACACTTTTTAATAAGGCTGCAGAAAAGCTGGCAAATATTTCAAAGGAAGATGCCATTGGGAAACCAGTGGAGGATGTCATTCCAAACACCAGACTTCCCATTATCCTAAAAACAGGGAAGGCAGAATTGCAGGAGATGCAACAGCTTAAACATACGAAAATTATTACCAATCGAATGCCCATTTTTGACCAAGAGGGAAGGGTCATTGGCGCCTATGCAGTTTTTAGGGATATAACCCAGATTAAGGAAATGAGCCGTCAATTGACCAATTTAAAGGAAGCAAGGCACCTATTGGAATCCATACTAAATTCCACACAGGATGCCATTTCAGTGGTAGATGAGAAGGGGATCGGTGTATATATCAATCCTGCCTACACCAGGATGACCGGTTTGACTGAAAAGGATGTCATTGGAAAGCCTGCTACTGTGGATATCGCAGAGGGGGAAAGTATTCACATGCAGGTCTTGAAGACCCAAAAACCTGTAAAGGGCGCCTTTTTAAAGGTTGGCCCTAACCGCAGAGAAGTCTTGGTGGATATTGCACCCATATTCATGAAGGGTGAGCTCAGGGGGAGTGTCGGGGTTATCCACGATATAACAGAGATGAGGAAGCTCACCCAGGAGTTGGAACAAGCAAAACAAATTATCAGAAACCTAGAGGCGAAATATACCTTTGACGATATCATTGGAGAGGATATTAGCATCAGGCAGGCGATAGAAAGAGCAAAAAAGGCGGCGGATACCCCAGTCACTGTACTACTGCGGGGGGAAAGTGGTACCGGGAAGGAGCTATTTGCCCATGCCATTCATAATGCAAGTAGTAGGAAGAACAATCAATTTATCCGGGTGAATTGCTCAGCGCTTCAGGAGAGTCTCTTGATGAGTGAACTATTTGGCTATGTAGAGGGTGCCTTCACCGGTGCTAAAAAAGGCGGCAAGATCGGTCTTTTTGAAAAAGCCAATGGGGGAACCATCTTTCTGGATGAGATTGGGGAGATATCCTTTAATACACAGGCAAAGATACTGCGGGTTCTCCAAGAGAAGGAGATTATACCTGTTGGCGGTAATCATCCGAAAAGCATTGATGTTCGAATTATTGCAGCTACCAATGTAAACCTAGAGAAGGCAGTGGAGGAGAGGAAATTTCGAAAGGATCTATACTATAGGCTTAATGTCTTCCCCATCAACATCCCTGAGTTGAAGGAGAGGATGAATGACATCTATCAGCTGTGCACCCGCCTTATCCGTAAGTTTAATCAGGAATTCGGAAGGAATGTAAGCGATATATCCGAAGATGCTGTCAGAGTATTAAAGAGCTACCATTGGCCAGGCAATGTTAGGGAATTAGAGAATGTCATAGGGAGAGCCATGATCAATATGAAGATGGGTGAAAGGATCATCGGTTATGAACATCTTCCTATTCTCAATAATAATGTCAAATGGATGGATGGGGTGGAACAGGATGCTCTGGGCAACGGTGAGATTATGCCGTTAAAGGACTACCTAGACCAAGCAGAAAAAAGATATCTTATAAAAACCCTTAAAGCCAAGAATGGGAATAAAACTGAGACTGCAAAGGAGCTAGGGATATCTATCAGAAATCTTTACTATAAGTTAGAAAAGTATCAAGTTAGATAACTCCATGCAAGATCCTGCAATAAATTTGGCAAATTGCAATTTCTTGCATGCACAATACTTCATAAAATTCCTTAAATGGAGGAAGAATGACAGTCTTCCTCCATTTTNNATTGACAAAGATATGGTATGAAAATTGCAATATATAATGGTGGATAAGTATCATTACCCGTAGCAAAAGGGTAAAAACCAGAGGTGACATATGATTAGGAATTTTAAAGGTATTTTAGAAACAGCAAAGCAAAGAGGACCTATGGTCATTTCCGTTGCGGTAGCAGAGGATAAGCATGTATTAGAAGCGGTCTGGGATGCTAAACAATTGGGGATCGCTGATGCCTATCTGGTTGGAGACCAGGAAAAAATCCAATCGGTGGCAAGGGAAATAGGGATGGAACTATCCCAATTTGAAATCATCCATGAAACCAATATTGAACAGGCAGCAAGAGAGGCGGTATCCCTGGTTCGGTCTGGAAAAGCACATATTCTAATGAAGGGGCTTTTGGATACCTCCATCATTATGAAGGCTACTCTAGACAAGGAAAGCGGTCTAAGGGGGGACAGTGTACTAAGCCATGTTGCAGTTTTTGAGGTGCCGGGATTTGACAAATTGTTCTATGTGACCGATGCAGCCATGAATATTGCCCCTACCTTAGAGGAGAAAGCTAAAATCCTGGAAAATTGTGTAGAGGTTGCTCATTCCCTGGACAATGACAATCCAAAAGTTGGGGTTGTTTGTGCAGTAGAAAAGGTCAATGAGAAGATGGAAGCCACTATGCATGCTGCCGAATTAGTGGAAATGAATAAGAGGGGAGAAATAGGGGGGTGCATTATCGGGGGTCCCTTTGCATTAGATAATGCCATCTCCGAGGAAGCGGCACGGATAAAGAAGATATCACATCCGGTAGCAGGGAAGGCGGACATACTGCTTGTTCCTGATATAGAAGCGGGAAATATACTATATAAGTCCTTGGCCTTCTTTGCAAAGGCAAAAAATGCCGGAATCATTGTAGGGGCAAAGGCACCCATAGTGCTTACTTCTAGGGCAGACAGCCGCGAAGCCAAGCTCCAGTCCATCGCACTAGGAGTTATGTTGGCATGGAAAAAGGGAAGTAATTAAAATTAATATATAAGGGGGATTTAATTATGAAGATCTTTGATTACATGGAAAAGTATGGTCATGAGCAATTGGTATTTTGCTATGACGCTACTTCAGGTTTGAAGGCTATCATAGGGGTTCATGACACCACATTGGGACCCGCTTTAGGTGGCACCAGGATCTGGGACTATGAAACTGAGGAGGATGCCATCATTGATGTGCTTCGACTATCCAGGGGGATGACCTATAAGAATGCTGTTGCTGGATTGAATATTGGCGGTGGAAAGGCTGTTATCATGGGGGATCCTCAGACCATCAAAACCGAAGAATTACTTCGTGCCTTTGGACGCTATGTGGAGAGCTTGGGAGGCCGTTATATTACGGCAGAAGACATGAATGCCACAACGAAGGACATGGGGATCATCAATGATGAAACCGACTATGTTGTTGGCTTAGAAGGGAAGAGTGGAAATCCTTCCCCGGTAACAGCCTATGGTGTATATAGGGGAATTCTTGCTGCTGCAGAAGAAGCCTTTGGAAGCACTGATCTAAATGGAAGGGTAGTAGCACTTCAAGGGGTAGGAGCTGTTGGATACCATGTATGTAAACATCTTCATGAAGCAGGAGCCAAGCTGATTGTAACCGATATTAAGAAGGATAATATTGATAGGGCAGTACAGGACTTTGGCGCCCAAGCTGTAGCTCCAGATGAAATATATGGTGTAGAGTGTGATATCTTCTCCCCGTGTGCCATGGGAGCCATCATCAATGACTTCACCATTGAGCAGCTAAAGTGCAAGGTGGTTGCAGGTTCGGCGAACAATCAATTGGCAGAGGACAAACACGGTGACATGCTAGAGGAGAAGGGCATTGTCTATGCACCCGACTTTGTTATCAACGGTGCCGGAGTTATGAATGTCTATGAAGAAATAAAGGGCTATGATGAGAAAAGGGCAATGGCCAGGGCAGCAGGAGTCTATGATAATGTGAAGAAGGTATTCGAAATAGCAAAGCGGGATGGGATACCAAGCTATAAGGCTGCAGATAGAATGGCGGAAGAAAGAATTGAAAAGATCGGAAATATATGTAAGATCAGAGTAAATCTATAGCGCAAAATTTTATAAATCTTGGGAGCTGGGTCGGCCAACTCCCAAGATGCTTATCAAGGAGGGTTCAAGTTGCAAGAGGTCTACCGCTTATTAATCATCAATCCCGGGTCTACATCAACCAAGATCGCCATCTATGATAATGAAAAACCTGTATTTGAGGAGACGCTTCGTCATCCTTCGGAGGTTATTTCATCCTATGATAATATTATGGACCAATACTCCTTTCGGAAGGAGCTTATACTGGATACTTTAAATGAGAGGGGCATAAATATTACAAAGCTTTCCGCTGTGATAGGAAGGGGAGGACTATTAAGACCCATACCAGGCGGAACCTATCGTGTCAATGAAAACATGCTAAAGGATTTGAAATCCTCAGATCGTGGAGAACATGCTTCCAATCTGGGAGGAGTCATTGCCTTTGAGATTGCAAAACAACTCAATATCCCATCCTTTATTGTGGACCCCGTTGTTGTGGATGAGTTAGATGATATTGCAAGAATATCAGGTTTGGAAGGTGTTGAAAGGCTTAGTATTTTTCATGCCCTTAATCAAAAGGCGATTGCTCGTAAGGCATCCAAGGATTTGGGGAAAGAGTACCAGGATGCCAACATGGTTGTTGTCCATTTAGGGGGAGGCATATCGGTGGGTGCCCATAGAAAGGGCCGAGTTGTGGATGTGAATAATGCTCTAAATGGGGAAGGACCATTTTCACCGGAAAGAACAGGTACCTTGCCGGTAGCAGCCCTAATAGATCTATGCTGTTCCGGAAGATATAGCCTAAATGAAGTAAAAAAAATGAATGTAGGCGGAGGAGGACTCGTCTCCTATTTGGGTACTAACGATGGTCGTGAAGTGGTCAAAATGATCGAGGAGGGCAATAAAAAAGCGGAACTGGTTTATCGGGCAATGGCCTATCAAGTGGCAAAGGAGATCGGTTCTGCGGCAACGGTTCTAAAGGGGGAACTAGATGCCATAGTCTTAACAGGGGGACTTGCCTATGATCAGATGTTTACACAATGGATCATAGAGCATGTGGAATTTTTAGGAAGGGTTCTCGTATATCCAGGGGAAGATGAGATGGCCGCATTAGCGGAAGGAGGTTTAAGGGTGCTAAGGGGAGAAGAGCAGGCCTTAGACTATTAGAAAAAAAATATAGATTAGGATGGGAACCATGAAGAATAATCATAGAATTCATATTATTACCGGACATTATGGAAGCGGAAAAACTGAATTTGCTATAAACTATGCATTAAAGAGGGCGGAAGTAAGAGGGGATATCGTGATAGGGGACTTGGATATTGTAAACCCCTATTTTCGGTCCAGGGAAAAGCAGGAGGAACTTGCAGAAGCTGGTATACGAATTGTTTCTTCTAGTACTGGGTACTCCAGTGCCGATGTTCCAGCCCTATCCCCTGAAATATACGGAATACTACAAAAGGAAGAGTATGAGGTTATATTAGATGTAGGTGGTGATCCCGTAGGAGCAAGGGTGTTGGGGAGATATAAAGAATATTTCGAGCCGGGTCATTACGATATGTGGATGGTTGTAAATGCCAATAGGCCAAATACACAGGATGCACAGAGTGTATTGGAGTATATTGAAGGCATAGAAAGTACCAGCCGCGTCGCTATTACAGGCTTGATCAACAATACCCACATGTTGAGGGAGACCACCCAGGAGGACCTCATTAGGGGGAATAAATTATTAGAAGAGGTCTCAAATCATACCAATTTGCCAATCGTCTATACTTCTGCCATTAAGGAGGTAGCAGATCATTTACCTGAAGGAATTAGTGGGGAAATCCTTCCATTAGAGTTGAGGATGAGGCCGGATTGGTTATAAATGGTTTAAAATCATGAATAGGAGGGTTGCACAATGGCAAAAGTGAGAGGTAGGGTAACATTTGATGAGGAACGATGTAAGGGATGTGAACTTTGTACCCAGGTTTGTCCAGTGAATATTGTTTTAATGGACAAAAATCGAATTAATAGCAAAGGATATCATCCAGCTACTGTCCTAGAAATGGATAAGTGCATCGCTTGTACCAATTGTGCCGTAATGTGTCCAGATGCTGTTATCACAGTGGAACGGGAAAGAATATAGAAAAGGGGGAATTTGGTATGGCTAAGGTATTAATGAAGGGAAATGAGGCAATAGGAGCCGCAGCCATTAAGGCAGGATGTAGATATTTCTTTGGCTATCCCATAACGCCTCAAAGTGAACTTCCAGAATATATGTCTAGGGAGCTTCCTAAGGTTGATGGGGTTTTTCTCCAGGCAGAAAGTGAGATCTCTGCTATAAATATGGTTTATGGTGCCGCTGGTGCAGGTGCTAGGGTCATGACATCCTCATCCAGCCCTGGGATCAGTTTAAAGTCAGAGGGGATTTCCTATATAGCAGCTGCAGAGTTGCCCTGCCTGATTGTCAATATTGTAAGGGGTGGTCCGGGACTAGGCGGGATCCAACCGGCTCAATCGGACTACTATCAAGCGACCAGGGGAGGCGGGCATGGAGACTACCGTCTGATCGTTTTGGCGCCTGATTCCATCCAAGAGATGTGCGATTTGATTATGGAGGGATTTGATATCGCCGACCAATATCGTAATCCTGTAATGATTTTGGGCGACGGTATGATTGGGCAAATGATGGAACCCGTTGAATTTAGGGAGCCCAAGAAACGGGAACTACAACCAAAGGATTGGGCAACCACAGGAACAAAGGATAGCGATGGGAGAAGAAGAATCATAAATTCCCTATACATTCAGGCAGAAGATCTTGAAAAATTAAACATCAAACTTAAGAAGAAGTATGATGAAATTGTAGAAAATGAGGTCCGTGTGGAGACCTTCAACACAGAGGACGCCGATATAATACTGACCGCCTATGGAACTACCGCAAGGATCGTTAAGAATGCCATCGTTGCCCTTGAAAAAGAGGGGATCAAAGCCGGCATGATTCGACCCATCACCCTATGGCCATTCCCCTATGAGGCCTATGAGAGAGCAGCAGATACCGCAAAGGCATTCCTAACAGTAGAGATGAGTATGGGGCAGATGGTGGAGGATGTAAGGTTAGGTGTCAATGGGAAAAAGCCAGTCTATTTCTATGGTAGAACGGGCGGTATGATCCCAGATCCTGCAGCCATCGTGGAAGAGGCTAAGAAGATATTAGGGGGTGAAAGATAATGGCAGTCGTATTTCAAAGAACGAAGGGACTTACTCCGGCCACATTGCATTATTGTCCGGGATGTACCCATGGTATAGTGCACAGGCTGGTAGGGGAAGTATTGGAGGAGTTAGATGTATTGGATCGAGCCATCGCCGTAGCACCTGTAGGATGTTCGGTATTCGCCTATGATTACTTCAATTGTGATGCCCATGAAGCGGCCCACGGAAGAGCACCTGCTGTGGCTACAGGGATTAAGAGAGTCCACCCTGATAATGTTGTTTTCACCTACCAGGGGGATGGGGATTTAGCCTCCATTGGTACAGCGGAGATTGTCCATGCAGCGATGAGGAATGAGAAAATAACTGTTATATTCATTAATAATGCCATCTACGGGATGACAGGAGGCCAAATGGCGCCAACCACACTGGTAGGGCAGAAGGCGACCACTTCACCCTATGGTAGGGATGCCGATCATTGTGGCAGTCCAATAAGGATGTCAGAAATGCTTGCTACCCTAGAGGGAGATAACTTTATAGAAAGAGTATCTGTTCACGATCCCGCCCATATCCGAAAGGCAAAGAGGGTCATTCGAAAGGCATTTGAGAACCAAATAGATGGAAGGGGATTCTCCATGGTAGAAGTACTTTCTACCTGTCCAACCAACTGGGGATTGACCCCCATTGAGGCCTTAGAATGGCTGAAGGAAAACATGATCCCCTACTATCCCCTAGGTAATTTGAAATCTCCTAAGGAGGTGGAATAGATGACTTCACAACAAGTCATAATCGCAGGTTTTGGTGGTCAAGGGATAATGTCCATGGGACAGCTTTTAACCTATGCCGGAATGCTTGAAGGGAAGAATGTTTCATGGCTCCCCTCCTATGGTCCTGAGATGCGAGGGGGTACCGCCAATTGTAATGTGATCCTATCCGACACACCCGTTGGATCGCCGGTAGTCACAGAGGCGGACACAGCCATTATCATGAACCTACCTTCCTTGGATAAATTCCAAAACAGTGTGGTAAAGGATGGTATCCTTCTTATCAATAGCTCCCTTGTGGATAAGAAGACATCCAGGGATGATGTAAGGGTCTATGAGATCCCAGTGAATAGGATCGCCGATGAGCTGGGGAATGCGAAGGTTGCCAATATGGTTATGTTAGGTGCCTATCTAGAACTAACCAATATTGTATCCACTGAATCCATTATCGAATCCTTGAGGAAGGTATTAGGACCCTCTAAAGAGGATCTGATCCCAGTCAACGAGGAAGCTTTAAAACAAGGAGCTCAAGCCGTAAAATCTCTGGTATAAAATACTAAGCATCCCTTCCCCTATATCTATGGTAGGGGGAAGGGATTTTTTATTATGCACCTAATATTGATTGAAAAAAATGTATATGATAATATTAACAAGAATTGATTTCAAGAGGAGTTTGAGGATTTATTTGAACCTCAATTTGAAAAAGTAATGATTGAAAGATGAGAGGTGAAAAGATGGGAAGACTATTTGGGACGGATGGTGTAAGGGGTATTGCAAATTTGGAATTAACGGCGAAGCTAGCCTTTCAATTGGGGCAGGCAGGTACCCATGTACTGAAACAGGGGGATCAGGCACCCAAAATAGTGGTGGGCAAGGATACCAGAATTTCTGGGGATATGCTAGAATCTTCCTTGGTATCAGGGATTTGCTCAGTTGGTGGGGAGGCTATATGTGTGGGAGTACTGCCTACACCAGCTATCGCTTATTTAACAAGGTACTATGGCGCTGATGCGGGAGCGGTTATTTCAGCGTCCCATAACCCAGTAGAATTCAATGGCATTAAATTTTTTAACCACCAAGGATATAAACTACCCGATGAGATCGAGGAAAGAATGGAGAGTATTATCCTAGATGCAAGTGAGGACATTCAAATGCCTACCGGAAATGATATAGGCAGGCAAACCACCACCCATCAAGCCGCCGATGGATACATCGATTTTTTGAAGGCCTCCATCGATGTTGACTTCAAGGGCTTGAGGGTCGCCTTAGATTGTGCCAATGGAGCCGCCTTTGAGGTAGCACCTAGGCTGTTTAGGGAGTTGGGTGCCCAGGTGGAAGTGATCCACAATGAACCCGATGGAACCAACATCAATTTAAATTGCGGTTCCACCCATCCGGAGGATCTGCAAAGGTTGGTCCTAGAGAGAAACTGTGACCTTGGACTTGCCTTTGATGGTGATGCTGACCGCCTAATCGCTGTGGATAATAGAGGAGAAATCGTTGACGGGGATAAAATACTAGTCATTTGCGGTTTGGACTTAAAGGAAAATGGAAGGCTGAAGGATGATACTATTGTGGTCACCGTGATGAGCAATATGGGGCTAGATGTGGCACTTCAAAAGCATGGCTGTAAAACGATAAAAACAAAGGTCGGGGATAGGTATGTCCTGGAAGCCATGTTGGAAGGGGGCTATAAACTAGGGGGAGAGCAATCCGGCCATGTGATCTTCTTAGATTATAATACCACAGGTGATGGCCTATTAACTGCGATACAACTAACCAGTGTATTGGTTCATAGAAAAGAAACATTGCACGAACTTGCTGAGCTGATGGATGTATATCCCCAAGTTTTAGTTAATGCAAGGGTCAGCAATCAAAGGAAGAACGACTATCTAAAGGATGAGGTCATACAAAAAAAGATCCAAGAGGTGGAAGACCATTTCCATGGCAAGGGCAGGGTATTGATTCGACCCTCAGGGACCGAACCCCTAGTAAGAGTGATGATCGAAGGCCAGAACCAAGAAGAGCTTAATCAAATAGCCAATGACCTTGCAAAGCTCATTGAAGAAAGATTGCAGTAGCACCTTTTGCATTTCAAAGAGTAGAATAAAGATAGTGGCTTAAGTTTTACTTAAGAAACAGGAAAGTTTGGATCCATATGGCAATTCAAACCTTCCTGTTTCAATACTAGGATTAATTTTTTATGACAAATTTTTACTGCCAATCGAAGGGAGGGATGCCAACCAATAGGATCAACAGTTATAGAGTAAAGCGCCAGAACTTAAATGGGATCGGAAATATTCATTTAAGTTGACGAGGACAGGGTTTATCGAAGTTTCGGCGGGTGCCCTGGGGTGAATACCACCATCCTAAAAGATCTCACAAACCCTTTGAGCGATCGGAGGAACAAAACAGATCTCAGTGGTAGAAAGGAATAGCTTTATAAAAGGTAGTGACTATTGGCAAAATAGGACTACCCTGGATTTCTATTGCCAAAATCATATGGAACAGTCTGGAAAATTTTGTTCCACTGGGAGGAAGGAATAGTATGTGTGGAATTGTTGGATATATAGGAAAGGAAAATGCCTCAAGCATCCTCATAGAAGGACTAAAAAAACTAGAATATAGGGGCTATGATTCTGCGGGGATCGCAGTATACCATCAAGGCAAGGTAGATATAAGAAAATACAAGGGTCGACTAAATGTACTTGAGAGGCATATAAGGGAGGTTCCTGTACATGGCACCATGGGGATAGGGCATACCCGATGGGCAACCCATGGGGCACCCTCGGATATCAATTCCCATCCCCATAGTAATGCATCTGGGGAGATCGTTTTGGTACACAATGGGATCATTGAGAACTATTTAGAACTCAAGGAGGAACTGGAGGACCTTGGATATGTCTTTCATTCAGAAACCGATACTGAGGTAATAGCCCATCTATTAGATGTTCTCTATACAGAAGATATCGTAACAACGGTACAAAAAGCCCTGGAAAAGCTCCATGGTTCCTACGCCCTAGGAATCATATCCACAAGGGAACCGGATAAATTGATTGGGGTGAGAAAGGATAGTCCTTTAGTAGTTGGGCTGGGCCAGGGAGAAAATTTTATAGCCTCAGATATTCCAGCCATTTTAAAGCATACAAGAAGGGTTTATTTCCTTGAGGATCATGAGATTATTGTAATGACAAAGGATGAGGTTAAGGTAATCGACAAAAAAGGTAATTTAATCCCTAAAGAGGTCTTTAAAGTGGAATGGGATATATCAGCTGCGGAAAAGGGCGGCTATCGCCATTTTATGCTTAAAGAGATCGAAGAACAGCCCAAGGCATTGCGGGATACCATGGCATCAAGGATCATTGAGGATACGGGTAGAATAGTACTGGATAATATAAAATTAGGAAAAGAGGAACTTCAAAAAATAAGTAGGATCCATATCGTTGCCTGCGGTACGGCATACCATGCAGGGATGGTCGGGAAATATGCTATTGAGAGGCTTGCACGAATTCCTGTGGAAGCTGAGGTCGCATCGGAATTTCGCTATAAGGATCCCATTCTGGATGAAAGATCTTTGGTAATGGTCATTAGCCAATCGGGTGAAACAGCGGATACTTTGGCGGCACTTCGCCTTGCCAAGGAAAGGAAGGCAAGAGTCATTGCTATAACCAATGTAGTAGGTAGTAGTGTATCCAGGGAGGCGGATGATGTTCTATATACTTGGGCCGGACCGGAAATTGCGGTTGCTTCCACCAAGGCATATATTACCCAGCTGAGTTGCATGTACATGATTGCACTGCATTTTGCCCATCAATTGGGTAGAGACCACTTTAAGGAGTTATTGAATAGTCTTAAACAAACTCCTCAAATGGTAGAGGACATGATTAAAAGTAAGCATGATATCCAACGCTTTGCAGACCATAGGTTCAATGCAAAGAACATATTCTTCATAGGTCGGGGGTTGGATTATTATACAGCACTAGAGGGATCTTTAAAACTAAAGGAGATCTCCTATGTGCATTCCGAAGCATATGCGGCAGGAGAATTAAAGCATGGGACCATTGCATTGATTGAGGAGGGGTCCCTGGTTATAGCCCTTGCTACCCAGGGCGACCTCTATCAAAAACTCCTTAGCAATATCAAAGAAGTGAAGGCGAGGGGGGCCTATGTATTAGCCATTAGCCAGGAGGGTCATAGAGAGGTGGAGAAGGTGGCGGATGAGGTGTTCTATATCCCAAGCGTCAACGATCTCTTAGCATCCATACCCACCATTCCCATTCTACAAATGGTGGCATATTATATCGCAGTGGCAAGGGGCTGTGATGTAGACAAACCAAGGAACCTTGCAAAATCAGTTACCGTGGAATAACATTTCCTGGGGAATAGTGTCGAAGTGTATAATTCAAATAAAGTTGACTCCATTAAAATAAAGTTCGCTCCATAAAAATAAAGTCCGTTCCAAAATCCCGTAGCAGATGCATGAGAAATCTTCATTTGCTGCGGGGTTTGCATTTTAACAGGTGAAAGGGTTAAGGTGTAAGGAATAAGGTTATTATGGTTAAGAAGTATTAGATAAGGTTAGAAGTATTGATTTTAAAGGGATTGAAGACTATATTGAAGATAATATTGATAAAGCAATGGAAAAGTGAAATGAACTCTTATCCCTTAACCCTTGAAACTTTACCCTGTTCATCTTGCACCTTACCCCTATTTAGAACCGACTTTATTTTAAAAAATGTTACAAGAAATAAGGAAAAAGTGTTAATAAATGGGATGAAAATATGGAATTTTAGAGCGGACTTTATTATCTGGAAGAGATTAGGAGAATAGGGTTAAGACTAGAAGGAATAAGGGTTTGAGGGGTGTTGGGTTGGAGCGGAGTTTATTTTAAATATACATAGTTAGGGGTATGGATTTTTAGGGAAAAGGAATAAGGAAAATGTTTTAGAAATAATAAAGTTGACTCTATGATAATAAAGTTGGTTCTAAAATAATAAAGTTATTCCCAAAATTAGATTTTCACATCGTAGGGGAGGTTTGGGGTATGTTATGGGAACGTATTCTTGAATTATGTGATAAATATAAAAAACATATTTTTTGATTTATAAGATAATGTATTTATTGTTGACAGAGAAATAAATCAATACTATTATATATATGAGTATAATTGAATATAATCATATGGTGGTGATAAATTGGATTTAATAGAAATCTTTAAAGCGTTGGGAGATGAAAACAGAATTAGAATACTCAATTTGCTAATAAGACAGGAACTCTGTGTGTGCGAGATAGAAACAGTGCTGGATATGACGCAGTCTAATGCTTCAAGACATCTAAATAAATTAAAAACTTCAGGTATTATAACCAGTGAAAAGAAATCTCAATGGGTCTATTACAGAGTAGATAACAAGTTTATTGAAGAAAATAACCTACTGTATGAATTTATTAAAAACAAGATGGCTGAAAATACACAATTGTTAAGAGATATAGAGACACTTAAAAAATATAAAAACAGTAACTTTACATGTGAGCAACTACGGGAAGATAAAAGTCAGGTTCTTAAGTATCTTCGAGAGCAGTGCAATAACAATTAATGAAAATTATTAATAATAGAAAACTGATTTTAGTTATTTTTCTGTAAAAACTTTAAATTAGTCACTATATGATTATAACTGAATATAATCATATAGTAAGAACAAGATAATTTAAATTGATAGGGGGCATAAAACTTGAGTGACAAAGAAACAATGCAAGAAAATAAAGGATTAGGTTTTTTTGAAAAGTACCTTACAGTATGGGTAGCAGTATGCATTATAGTAGGAGTTGCAATAGGACAATTAGTTCCTTCAATCCCTGAAACTTTAAGCAAATTTGAATATGCAAATGTATCAATTCCTGTTGCTATTCTCATATGGCTAATGATTTACCCAATGATGCTGAAAATTGATTTTTCAAGCATTGTCAGGGCAACAAAAAAACCGAAGGGACTAATAGTTACTTGTGTAACAAACTGGCTTATCAAGCCTTTTACAATGTATCTTATTGCAGCGTTTTTCTTGAAAGTAGTGTTCAGTAGGTGGATTGGTCCGGATTTAGCGACAGACTATCTTGCAGGTGCAGTATTATTAGGAGCCGCACCATGTACCGCTATGGTATTCGTATGGAGTTATCTGACAAAAGGCGACCCTGCTTATACATTAGTGCAGGTAGCAGTGAATGACCTGATAATATTGTTTGCATTTACACCAATTGTTGCATTCCTATTAGGGGTAAGTAATGTGACCGTTCCTTATGACACGCTGATATTATCAACAATCCTGTTTGTTGTTATTCCATTGGCAGGAGGGTACCTTACTAGAAGGAACATCATTAAACATAAGAGTATAGAGTATTTCGAGAACATTTTTCTCAAGAAATTTGATAATGTAACAATCGTAGGTTTGCTTCTCACTTTAATAATTATTTTCTCGTTCCAGGGTGAAATAATTTTAAGTAATCCCTTGCATATTATATTAATTGCCATACCATTAATTATCCAGACATTCTTTATATTCTTCATTGCTTATGGATGGGCAAAGATATGGAAACTTCCCCATGATATTGCAGCACCTGCGGGAATGATTGGAGCAAGCAATTTCTTTGAACTTGCAGTTGCAGTGGCAATTTCACTCTTTGGACTGGAATCTGGAGCCGCTCTTGCAACAGTTGTAGGGGTATTGGTTGAAGTCCCGGTCATGCTTACATTGGTCAGGATTGCAAATAGTACAAGGCATTGGTTTCAATAACCTTGTAGAAAAAGGTGGTATCGAATGAAAAAGAAGGTTGCTTTTGTATGTGTCCACAACTCTTGCCGTTCTCAAATGGCAGAAGGTTGGGCAAAGAAGTTGGGAAGTGACGTATTAGAAGCATATTCGGCAGGGACGGAAAAATACCCTGAAGTGAAGCCACTGGCAGTACAGGTAATGGAAGAAGCAGGAGTGGATATGAGTGACCATCATCCGAAACTATTAAGCGATATTCCGGCGGAAGTAGATATATTAATAACGATGGGATGTAATGTAGAATGCCCTTATGTACCATGCCAGCATATAGAAGATTGGGGGCTTAGTGACCCGTCAGGCGGACCAATAGAGGATTACAGAAAAACAAGAGATATAATTAAGGAAAAAGTCGAGGATTTAATACAGAGAGTAAAGAACAATCAGATTTGATAAGCGGTATGTAATTAATCAAAATAAGAGAATTGCAGTGAAGTTGAAAAGTGCAAACATGTTGAAAAATAACTTGAAGTGTGTAAGGGGTAAAGGGGATGTTTTCATATGAACATATTAGCCATGATATTCGGTTGGTTAAATGACCAACTATTAAAAATGAGATGGCTTTCAGAATTGGTAAGACTTCTTGTGGAAAAAGTATTTGGTTTACCTGTTAGCGAAAGGATAGGCGGAAGTATTCACTTTTTTATATACGATACAATTAAAATATTTATATTATTATCACTATTAATATTTGTCATATCCTATATCCAGAGTTATTTTCCGCCAGAGAGGACAAAGAAGATTCTCGGAAAGATAAAAGGCATTAAAGGGAATATACTTGGGGCACTGCTTGGTACGATAACTCCCTTTTGCAGTTGCTCCAGTATACCAATTTTTATAGGTTTTACTTCGGCTGGATTGCCTTTAGGCATAACCTTTTCTTTCTTAATATCTTCGCCAATGGTAGATTTGGCGTCATTAATGTTGTTAATTTCATTTTTCGGTCTTAAAATTGCCATAGCCTATGTTGTAGTAGGCTTAATTTTGGCAGTTATTGGAGGAACTTTAATAGAAAAGTTTAGACTTGAAAAATATGTAGAAGGATATGTAAGGGAAATTGAAAATGTTGATGCGGAAGTGCCTGAAATGACTCGTAAGGAAAGAATATCATATTCAAAGGAACAGGTCAGAGATATTATCAAAAGGGTTTGGCTATA
>MTKW01003792.1_pt1 | contig 23776 bp, 21 predicted proteins | sample 1042761 | NCBI WGS metagenome assembly MTKW01 (sample SAMN06205366, study PRJNA360243) | anaerobic digester metagenome | biome: Wastewater treatment plant; feature: Anaerobic digester sludge; material: sludge; isolation source: anaerobic digester fed with sludge from wastewater treatment plant ...
GTTCTTCGCACCCGCTCAGTTTTATTATCCGGATCAAATTGCATACGGCGTTAGTATACACCGTCCGGGCTGGACATCAAAAAGATTTAGCGTCTGAACATATCTCCGAGATCGTCGATGATCTTGCCGTCGCCGTCCTTGTCCAAAAAGCCTTTCAGACTGTCCATCAGGCCGCCGCCTTTGCCGCCGCCCTTACCGCCGCCTAAAAGCGATCCGAGATCGATCAGGCCGCCGTCCGCCGACGGACGTTGTTGTCCCTGGCCGAGAATATTCATCAGGATCGGGGCGAGCATCTCCAGGATGCCGCTCTTTTTCGTATCGTTCAGACCGACCCGCTGGCCGATCGCGGCATTGTCACCGCCGAAGATATGACCGAGAATCTTTCGACCGTCTACCCGATCGACGTCTTGCACGGAGTTGACGTTTACTTTCGCATGGTCAGCGATCGCCTTGGAAAGGCTCGCCGCACCGTCCGTGCTGGAGGCGTTTCGGCGCAAGCCTTCGAGCATGGCCGGGAATCCTTCTTCTGCCGTCTCGACGACTTCTTTTTGTTCAAGACCGAGTGTAGAGGCAATTTCCGAGAGCAGATCACTGCCACCGAGTTTGCTTTGTAACATGCTGAATATATCCATTCGTTCCTAATCCTTTCTCTATGGCCGGCTGTATCCGGCTATCAACATTGCCTTTATTCTACGTGGTCTTTTGCGCTTTCGAAGCGCTACCGGACTTTCGTATCACTCGTGTCTTTTATGTACTTCCTTTGTTTTAAAACGAAACGGCGGGTTGCCCCGCCGCTTCGACTTATCTGCACTATGCAATCGTGTCTAACGTTCGATATATGCTTCCCTGAAGACCAGATTATTCGTCGGCGTGAGATACCAGTCTTTGACGTAAGGCTTCATCATCAGGTTCGTGTTTCTATAGTACAGGAACACGGCCGGGTAGTCTGCCATCAGGATATCTTCCGCTTCGCGCATCAAGGTGACGGCCGTTTCCGGATCCATCTCTTTTTTCGCTTCGGCGACTTTCGCGTCGTAGTCGGCATTCGAGTAGAACGTGTTGTTGTAGGATTCTCCCGTCACAAACAGGGGGAAGAACGTCATCGGATGCAGATAGTCGGCACCCCAGCCCATGGCGGCCACTTCATAGTTGCCGGCCTGAACATTCGTGTAATAGACCGCCCATTCTTCTGTCGAGATCTCGACCTCGATACCGAGATTGTCGGTCCACATCTGGGCCATCGCTTCGACGATCTTTTTCACCTGCGGATTCGTGTAGTAGGACAACTGCATCGTCGGGAAGCCTTCACCGTCGGGATATCCGGCTTCAGCCAGCAGCGCTTTTGCGGCTTCTACATCTGCCGTCGTCGAAATGTCGTAATCGGAACGGCCTTCCGTATAATCGACACCGCTGACCGCGTAGCCCGGTGCAACCAAGCCGGTCGCCGGGGTATCGGCACTCATCAGCACGTTTTCGATCAGGGACTGTCTGTCGAGCGCAAGGTTCAGCGCTTTTCTGACATTGACATCATCGTACGGCGCTTTCGCATTGTTTAGGAGATAATACGTCGTGCCGTAAGCGGGCAATGTGTAGAAATCATCCGATTCGGCTTTCAGACGCGGCACGTCGGCCAGAGGCACTTCGCGGAACCCGTCGATCTCATCCGTTTCGAACGCTGTGAGAGCAGTCGCCTGTTCCTTGATATAGCGGAATGTGACCTTCTCGAGTTTTACGTTCTCCGCATCCCAGTATTCATCGTTTTTGACCATGACGACGGACTCACCGAGATTCATTTCGGTAATTTTGAACGGGCCGTTGCAGACGTAAGCTTCCGGACTGAGAGTCCACTTGTCACCATTGGCTTCGATCGTCGCTTCCTGTACCGGCATAAAGACCCACATCGACAAAATATCGAGGAAGTAAGGTGCCGGCTCCATCAGCTTGATTTCGAGCGTACGCTCGTCAAGTGCTTTGACGCCGAGCTCTTCCCCTTCTTCTCCGTTGTAAAGCGCATCGGCGCCCACAATGTAACCGGTGACCATCGTCACATACTGTGCCGCCGTCTCCGGTGTCAATACTCGCTTCATCGAATAGACAAAGTCTTCGGCGGTCAAGGGAGTACCGTCACTCCACTTCAATCCTTCACGCAGGGTGAATGTATAGGTCAGTCCGTCTTCTGAAATCTCCCACGACTCGGCCTGTGCAGGTTCCAGCTCATTGTCGCGGTTTGTGCGCACGAGCCCCTCAAAGGCGTTCGCTAGAAACGGACTGGCAAACGAGTTGCTCGTCACGTTCGGATCGATACCATCCGGCTCGTTATGCAAAACGAATGTCAACTCCTGTGATTCTTCGGCACGTGCAGAAGCCGGAACACCCGCGATTAGCGCGAGTACGACCAGCAAAAGTACCGTGATTTGCCATGTTTTTCGCATGTTCTATTCCTCCGTTTTTATTCATTTATACCCTCAAGTATATAAATGGCTAATACAAATGACAGGCCACCATGTGCCCGTCGCCCTGATCTTTTTCAGGCGGCAAAACTTCCTCGCAGATCGGCATCTTATATGGACAACGCGTATGAAAGCGGCATCCGGGCGGCGGCGCGATCGGGCTCGGCAGATCCCCGCTGATCTCGCTTTTTACGCGCTTCCTCGCCTCCGTCGGATTCGGAATCGGGATACTGCTCAGAAGTCCTTTCGTATACGGATGTAGCGGTTCCTTGTAAATCTGATCGACGCTCGCGAGCTCGACCAGCCTACCGAGATACATCACGCCGACTTGGTCCGAGACATAGCGGATCATCGAGAGGTCGTGAGCGATAAACAGGTAGGTCAAGCGTTTTTCAAGTTGAAACTCGCGCAACAGATTGACTACCTGCGCCTGGATCGATACGTCGAGAGCGGAGATCGGCTCATCACAGATGATGATCTCCGGTTGCAGAATCAGCGCTCTGGCAATGCCGATCCGCTGCCTTTGGCCGCCGGAAAACTCGTGCGCATAGCGCCTCGCGTGCTCACTGCCGAGACCGACCTGCTTCAATAGCTCATTGACCAGGTCATCCGTCTCGCTTTTGCTCGACGTCACTTTATGCGCTCTGAGCGGTTCGGCAATGATATCGCGCACCGTCATTCTCGCATTGAGCGAGGCGTAGGGATCCTGAAAGACCATCTGAATCTTCTTGCGCAGAGGTTTCAGCGTCTTTTGATCCATGTTCGTGATATCCGTACCGTCTAAAATGATGCGCCCCGACGTCGGTTCATACAGGCGTATCGCAGTGCGTGCGACTGTCGATTTGCCGCAGCCGGATTCACCCACCAACCCGAGCGTCGCCCCCTTGACCAGAGTAAAACTGACGTCATCGCAGGCATGCACGACACGGCCTTTGCCGACGTGGAAGTGTTTCGTCAGATTTTGCACTTCAAGCATGCTCTTCATGGCGCCTCCTTATAGAGTCGATCCGTATACTCACGAAACGGATGATCGAGATCTTTTGCTTCTTTGGTCAGCAGCCAGCACCGAGACTGGCGGTTTTCTTCCAGTTCGACAAACGGCGGCGGACTGTCGAGACAGATCTGACGTATCTCCGAACAGCGCGGCGCAAAAGGACAGCCGGCCGGCGGGTTCAACATATCGGGCGGCGAGCCGGGAATCGGCTTCAGTTTCGTCTCACGATCCTGCTCAATGGACGGGATCGAGGCCATCAGGCCGACGGTGTAAGGATGAAGCGGCCGTTCAAACAAGGCATCGATCGGCGCATCTTCCATGATCTGGCCGCCGTACATGACGAGCACCCGATCGCAGAGTTCGGCCACGACCGCCAAATCGTGCGTGATAAAGATGATCGACGTGCCGAATTCATCCTGAAGCTCGCGAATCACTTTCAACACCTGGTCCTGAATCGTCACATCCAACGCTGTCGTCGGTTCATCCGCGATCAGGATACCCGGCTGCATCGCGAGAGCCAAAGCGATCATCACGCGCTGGCGCATGCCGCCGGATAGTTCGTGCGGGTATTGCGAGTAACGTTTTTCGGCTTCCGGAATATGCACTTTTTCCAAAAGTGAAAGGACGCGCCGTTTCACCTTCGACGCCGAAAGGCGACTGTGCTGACGGATCATCTCGGCAACCTGGTTGCCGATCGTCATCAACGGATTTAAGGATGTCATCGGATCTTGAAAGATCATCGCGATCTCTTTGCCGCGAACGCGACGCATGCGTTTCTTCGTCAGCCGGGAGATGTCTTCGCCTTTGTAAAGAATCTCTTTTGCAGAAATCTCGGCCGTCGGCGCGAGCAGGCGGATCAGCGATAGACTCGTCACCGATTTACCGCTGCCTGATTCGCCGACGATGCCGAGGATCTCTTTTTCAGCTAAAGAGAAACTGACATCGCGCACTGCCTGCACCTTGCCATTGCTCGTATGAAACGTCGTCGTTAGATTTTTCACTTCGAGAATCGGATCCAAGGCAACCTCATTTCTTTAACTTCGGATCGAGCGCATCACGCAGGCCGTCACCGACAAAATTGAATGCAAACATAATCACACAGATGACAATCGAGGGCGCAAATAACTGATACGATGTCAGATTCAACGCACCGATCGCGTCGTTGCTCATCGTGCCTAAAGATGACATCGGCGGCGGCACACCGAGACCGATATAGCCGAGAAACGCCTCGAGGAATATGGCTGAAGGAATCATCATGGTCGCCGTAACGAGAATCGACCCCATAGCGTTCGGCAGCAGATGTCTGAACAGAATCGTCGCCCCGGAAGAGCCGATCGTACGCGCCGCCATGACGAACTCATTGTTTTTCAACGACATGATCTGGCCGCGCACAACGCGTGCCATCGTGACCCAATAGACGGATGACAAGGCGATGATGATCGATAAGAATCCGCTCTTCAACACGACCATGATCAAAATCACATAGAGCGTGAGCGGGATGGTGCTGATAATATCGACGATACGCATCATCACCTGATCGGTTGTACCACCGACGAAACCGGATATACCGCCATAGAGAACACCGATTGTCATATTGACCAGCGTCGCGACGATGGCCACGATAAGCGAGATCTGTGAGCCATACATCAGGCGGGTTAATAGATCACGGCCGAGACTGTCTGTGCCGAGCAGATAGGACCGGTTCCAGAGCGTTTTCTTCCCTTCGGTCAACGGTTTCCCGTCGACTAAGAAGGTCGGCGGCTTCTCGCGGTAAGCGAGTTCAAGACTGCGTTCCCCGTCGATGTCAAAGGTCATCGTGCGCTTGATACCGTCTTCCTTCGTCTTTCTCAACGATCGAATCAGGCGACCGTCCGGTCCAACCTCGATCACTTTTAAAGAGGACGAGACGAAGAAGAGAGAATCCTCTACAGGTATGACATTCAGGCGCATCGGGATATTGGCAAACTCCAGTACCTGCGTCTCATAGGAATAAGGTGAGAGAAGCGGGCCGACAAACGCGAAAAGCAACAAAAGAACGATCAGAACGAGTCCGAATACGGCCGACGTCTTGCGGCGAAAGCGGAAAGCGACATCACTCAGAAACGTGCGGTTCTTACTGTAGATACGCTCTCTTTCTTCACGTTCGACTTTGACGCGCTGCCACTTGTCCATGCCTATGCCTCCAACCTGATGCGCGGATCAATCAGTGAATAGAAAATATCGACGATAAACGTCATCGCGATCAGAAACGTCGCATAGAACACGGTAATCCCCATGATCGCCGTATAATCGCGCTGGCCTACCGAATCGACAAAGTAGACGCCCATGCCGGGGATGGCAAAAATGCGTTCGATCACAAACGAGCCGGTGAGAAGTGCGGCAATCGTCGGTCCCAAAATCGTGATGATCGGTATCATCGCATTGCGCAGTGCATGACGCAACACGACTTTAAACTCGGAAAGTCCCTTGGAACGGGCGGTCCGGATATAATCCTGCCCCATCACTTCGAGCAAAGATGAACGCATCAAACGGGCGATGAAAGCCATCGAATAGCCGCCGAGCGCTACGACCGGCAGAATATAGCCCTGCCATTTATCGAGCGAAAACACCGGTAACCAGCCGAGTCGAAAGGAAAAGACGTACATCAACAGCGTGGCGATGACAAACGACGGGATCGTCACGCCGAGCGTAGCTAGCGTCATCACAAAACCGTCCTGCCACTTGCCGTTTTTCAATGCGGCCCAGATACCGAGTGGAATCGATGTGCCGAGAATAAACAAAATCGTAATACCGCCGAGTTTGGCTGACACGGGGAAACCATTTTCAATGAAGTCATTGACCGTTTTACCGGGATACTTAAAAGATGGACCGAGATTGAACGTCAAAAATCCTTTAACGTAATCAAAAAATTGAACATAGAGCGGGGCATCGAGATTATATTTGGCGCGCATCTCGGCTTCAACACGTGCCGGCAATTGACGCTCGGCGGTAAACGGGCCGCCCGGAACGGCGTGCATCAGGCTGAACGTGATGAGCGCGATCATCAGTAATGAAACGATCATAAGAAGCACACGCCGAATAAGAAAACGAGCCAAAACCACCCTCCATAAGCCGCCCATAACCTCTCCCGAAGCGGCATGCTGAAATTGTAAACGGTTAAGCGCATACTGACAAGCGATTGCTAGTCAAAACTATGCATAAACTTAATCAGAAAGCCGGCATTACTTTTGGCCTTTTGCGCATATCAGGCATGTGGCGCCGATTTACCAAGCAAAAATGCGGAAAAATTTTGAATTATTATAAACGCCGCCCCATAACATTGGTGCTGCTGCGGGTAATGCAATCTTACGTAGAAGACACGAGCAAAACATCAAAAAAGGCCACTACCACCTGTTACACAAATGGCTCTTCACACGTAAACTATCGGATGTTTAGGCTAAGATAAGCCCATGGATAAAAAGCAAGACAATCAACTGAAAAGACAACTTAATCTACTCGATGCGACCGGCATAGGCGTCGGTGCCGTCGTCGGCGCCGGCATATTCGTCATCACCGGGGTCGCTGCCGCGGTGACCGGTCCGTCACTGATGCTCGCGCTCTTTCTCGCTGCCATTGCAGCGACCTGCAACGGTTTGTCCTCTGCTCAGTTGGCCGCCGAGATGCCGACTTCCGGCGGTACTTATGTGTATGCGTCGCGAAAGATCTCGCCCCATGCCGGATTCGCGGCAGGCTTTATGTTTTTACTTAGCAAACTGTCGGCCGGATCGGTCGTCGCGCTCGGCTTCGGCCACGCCTTTGCAGCTTTCGTTCCGGGCGTCTCGCCGTTTCTCGTCACATCGCTCCTGATTCTACTTTTGACAGTCTTGAACCTGTTCGGCATCAAAAAGGCCGGCCGCCTGAATGTGATCATCGTCGCTTTAACGGTCGGTGCTCTGCTTCTTTTTTCGGGGAGAGGACTCGCCGACATCAATATGTTGAACTTCCAACCATTTTTCAAAGCCGGTGTACCCGGGCTTCTCGAAGCGGCGGCACTGATGTTTTTTGCCTTCACCGGCTATGCCAGGATCACGACGCTCGGTGACGAGGTGTTGGAGCCGAAACGTACGATCCCGCGGGCCGTCATCTTGACCTTGGCGATTACCTCGGTACTCTATATGCTGGTCGCTTTCGTGTCGGTCGGTGTCCTCGGTAGTGAACGACTTGCTGCCGGCGATGCGCCGCTGTTCAACGTCGCCTCGGCGATCGGCGATCGCTGGCTCGTCACCGTCTTGAGTCTCGCTTCGTTAACAGCACTTTTCGGCGTATTACTCTCGCAGATCGCAGGCATCTCCCGCATGGGCTTCGCCATGGCCAAGGGCGGCGATCTGCCGAAGATCTTTGCCGACGTCAAACGTAACGTCCCGTATGTCGGTATTCTGTCGACCGGAGTAATCATCTGGCTTTTGTCCCTGATCGGCTCGATCCCGCTGATCGCCATGATGGCAAGTTTTTCCATCCTGCTCTATTACTCCCTCGCGAACTTGTCGGCTTTGCGGCAATCGAAGGAGCATCGCATCATCCCGCGCGCGATCCCGGTGATCGGCCTGCTCTCCTGTATTACGCTCGCGGTTTCGTTACCGTGGCAGACGATTCTGGTCGGTCTCTCAGTGCTCGCCGTCGGCTACATACTGCGACACGCCTTGAAGCGCTTGGCCCGTTACGAAGATGATCCGGCAGACAACGCTGAAAGAGACGAATAGCCAATGCACCGGTCATTTACTGACTCATTGATTCCACATGTAGGGAGGTAACGTTATGACACCAAAAGATAAAAAATACTCAAACCGGTTCGACGTCGATCTCAAAGTGAACGGCGAGGCGATCGGACTCGTACCGTTCGTCGAAACGATACTCGGTGAGACGATCATCGCGATGGTAAAAACATTACATGGCGGCGAGAATCCGTCCACGATCGAGATCCGAATCGAAACCGCCGCGGATTCTGAGTAGAAAGGACACCACGTATGCTCTTTTTTGACCTCACGCCGGTCGATCCGGCCGTCGACCAGATCAGCGCGTTTTTAGAGCGTACGCTTTTTAAGCGCGTTGAATCGATCCCGCTCGATCAGGCGTATGGGAGAAAGCTGGCCTGCGATATCATCGCGCCCGAGTCGGTCCCCAATTTTGAAAAATCGACCGTCGACGGATACGCGGTCAAAGCCGACGATACGGTCGGCGCTTCCGACACCATCCCTGCTTTACTTTTACTCGACGGGCAGATCAAGATGGGAGAAGAGGTCATCACGCCACTTATTTCGGGCAGGGCGAGAAAGATTCCGACAGGCGGCATGCTGCCACCCGGCGCCGATGCCGCCGTCATGATCGAACATACGGAGCGACTCGGCGATGACATCTTCGTCTCACGCTCCGTTGCCCCGGGCGACAACACGATTCGAGTCGGAGAAGACATCACCGAAGGAGACATCGTCCTTCAAAAGGGTACCTTGCTCGGAGCCGGTCAGATCGGCGCATTGGCGACCCTCTCGATCGAGCATGTCGACGTTTACCGGAAGCCTCGCTTTTGTATCCTTTCGACCGGCGACGAAATCCGTCCCCTCGGTACACCGCTCAAGATTGGTGAGGTCCGGGATTCGAATGCCTACGTCTTGAGTAGTCAGATAAAGGCGCTTGGCGGCACGGTCGTTTTCACCTCGCTCGTCGGCGACGATCCGTCCGCCCTTCATGACCATGTGGCGCGGGGCATTGAAGAAACCGATATCGTGCTCGTCTCGGGCGGAAGCTCCGTCGGCGAAAAAGATTTTACCAAAGCGACGATGTTGTCATTTCCCGAAAGCCGCCTGCTCTTTCACGGTTTGAAGGCCAAACCGGGCAAACCGACCTTGGCAGCCACGGTATCCGACACGTTGTTGCTCGGGCTCCCCGGTCATCCGGCGAGCTGCCAGATCATCTTTCAGTCGTTGATGTTTCCGGCCTTTCGCCGTCTCGGCTTGAAAACGTCCGGCGCGGCTCCGATCGACGCAATACTTTCGGAAAACTGTCACGGCGCACCCGGCCGAACGACGTATCAGGCGGTGCGGCTCGAAAAAAATGATGATGGACAGGTCGTCTGTAGACCGCTTCGCGGTCAGAGCGGCCTCGTCTCGCTCTTGGCCAAAGCGGACGGCTACTTCGTGATTCCTGAAAACGAAGAAGGCGTCTATGCCGGTAGCCTGGTCAGTGTCCAGATGATGGAAGGGTGAAACGATGAATCAGCAACAAGCGTATATTCAAAACATCCCTGCTGAAGAAGCGCTGGCTGCGTTTCTCGAACGACTCGATTTGAAGCGCCAGTCGGAAGTGATCGCGACGCCGGATGCACTCGGGCGCATCACGACCGAGGCTGTCTACGCTTTGACTTCAAGTCCGAACAGCAATCAGGCGGCGATGGACGGTATCGCCGTCAGAGCGAACGACACGTCTACGGCGCGCATCACGGAACCGCTCGACTTGGTCGAAGGTGAGACGTTTTTCTGGATCAACACGGGGAATACCTTGCCTTCGTCTACCGACGCCGTGATCATGATTGAAGAGGTGGTGACGATCGATCAAAAAACGGTCCGCATCCATCAGGCAGCCGTACCGTGGCAGCATGTGCGTCCGATCGGTGAAGACATCGTCGAAACGGAAATGATCGTTCCATCGGGGCACCGTCTGCGCCCCGTCGATCTGGCGGCGCTTCTCGCCGGCGGCATCGATCGCATCGAGGTCGCCAAAACACCTGAGGTCGGTATACTGCCGACCGGCAACGAAATTGTGCAGGATCCGAAAGATCTAGAAGTCGGCACGATCCGCGACACAAACTCCCTGATGTTGAAAGCGATCTTGCAAGAAAAAGGTATCGCATCGACAATAACAAAGGTTATCCGGGATGAGAGAGATTCACTAAAAGCGGCGATTTTGGAACGCGTAAAGTCGTCGGATCTCGTCCTCGTGATCGCCGGCTCATCAGCCGGCAGACGCGATCATGCAGTACATGTGCTGCGTGAGCTCGGTGAGGTCGTCGTACACGGCGTCGCCTTGAAACCGGGTAAACCGGTGATCCTCGCGATCGTCGATCAAAAGCCGGTCATCGGGATCCCGGGCTTTCCCGTATCCGCCTACCTCACGGCTCAACATTTCGTCCTGCCTGTGCTCGCCGCTCTGACCGGCGAAAAGACCTACACTACGGCCAGTGAAACGGCTGTCGCCGCAAGACGTATCGCCTCATCTGTGAAGAGCGAAGAGCACGTCCGTGTCAATCTCGGCCGTATCGGCGATAAGCTGGTCGCCACGCGTCAAGCCGGCGGTGCCGGGGTGTTGATGAGCCTGGTCAGGGCAGACGGCATCGCCGTCATTCCACGCGAAACGGAAGGCGTCGATGCCGGCGGCATATTACAGGTCGATCTTCTAAAGCCTCGCGCCGAGATCGCCGAAAAGCTGTTCGCCGTCGGCTCGCACGACATCGTCATGGATGTGCTTTCCGACTTGATGCCCGTCTCTTCCTCGCATGTCGGCAGCCAAGCCGGACTGCTCGCTTTGAAAAGACGCGAAGCGAACTTCGCCCCGACACATATCCTCGACGAAGAAAGCGGCATCTACAACGAGCCGATCGTAAGGCGCTACTTTCCCGAAGACGACATGGTCTTGATCAAGGTGGTCGAACGGGTGCAGGGTATCATGGTTCAAAAGGACAATCCTAAAAACATTAGGACGATCAAAGACCTGGCGAGAGACGACGTGACCTTTGCCAACCGGCAAAGAGGCGCCGGTACCCGTATACTGCTCGATTATCTGCTCGGCAAAGAGGCGATTGATCCAGCCGACATTCAAGGTTACGACCGTGCGCTCACGACGCATCTAGCGGTCGCCTCCGCGGTCGCCACCGGTTCGGCCGATGCCGGACTCGGCATCCTCTCGGCCGCGAACGCCCTCGGACTCGATTTTTATCCCATCGGCAATGAAGAATACGATTTCCTGATGTATGAGGAAGCACTCGACGACCCGAGAATCCAGCGCCTGCTTGAGCTTCTTAAGAGTGATCACTTCAAGCAGCGTGTCGCGACACTCGGCGGCTATGGTTTCTCGCGTACAGGTGAGATCGTCTATATCAAAAAGGATGAAGCAGACACATGACTATCGCACCCATCATCCTGATCGGTGCCGATCGCAGACAACTCGGCAAGTCTACCCTGCTGGCCAGTATCGCCAAGGAGTTGACAGCCGCTGGCATCGACGTCATCGGCGTCAAAATCCGGGCACCGAAGACAGGACCATCCGGCTATTTTTTTGAAGAACGACATGAAGTAAAACCGAGCGTCCGAAACATGTTTGAAGCCGGCTGCACACACGTCATTCACATCGAAGCTGACGACAAAGACAGACTGCCGCTTCTACGTGAAGCACTGACCGAGACAGGCGTTCAATTGAAAGAAGGCAACACTACCTCCGGCCAGAGCACGCATGTCGTCCTCTGCGAGTCGAATGCGCTACGCTTCGATCTAACGCCGGCTCTGTTTATTCATATCGAAACCCCTGAAGGTGAAGTCAAAGCGTCGGCAAAGAAGACGAAGGAACTCGCCGATATCCGTATTATAGAACCGTTCACCAAAGACGATGTCGAGACAATCGTCAGCCGGATCAAAGAGATCTTAGGAGTCGCACCGGCTTAATCGGCTTGGCAGCGGCCGAAGTTCTCTCCACTCTGACTCGAATTTTCCATCGGCCAGCCAGATCTCCTGCACCACCATCTCTTCCGCTTGTTCGGTCAAGCATGCTGTGCTCCCGTCATAATAGACAGCACCGATCCCGCCTGAGGTTTCAGACTCGAATAAGTCGAGACTGGCAAAGACGAGCGCCGCTTGTGCGTACCACGTATTCAGCATATGGATCAAATCTCCCTGATCTTCAATCCTGCGAATCCTGAGTGTATCGAATGCGCTCATCGCTCGACGCAGGGTGTTGTTTAGCGATTGGAGTGCGCTCTTTTCTCTGATCAACATGGCGAACCGGTTCAGTTTTTCACGCAGCTCATCTTCGAACTCGTCCGCTAACTTACCTTTGTTGTCGACCGCCGCTTTAGCATAGCGAATGAACTCTCTGGCCAGATCACGCATCGGTCGATCGATATGATTCTTGGTGATGCCTTTATTCCTTTTTTCCGCGATATGTCTTGCCGCCCGGATAGCACCGATTTGGCCAGCACTCAACTTGCCGAATTCATGATCAGCGCCGTATACGGCCGCCGCTTCGCCCACCGCGTAGAGCCCTTCAAAGGATGTTTGCCACCATTCATCGATCGTCAATCCGCCGATATGATGACCGGCCGCCGTGTGCACGGCGAGAGGCTCTTTTTCCAGGTCGATTCCGTTTGCCAGACACGCCTGATAAGCGCTCTCATCGAGCTTTCGCAGCCGCTCCACTGGTGTTTCCTGCATCGCACCTGCCGCCTTTAATGCCCGGCTTATCTCTCCCGTAAGCTTGTCCAAGGAGAAATCATGGGAAAGGTTCTCCCGGTAATCGACAAATACGCCTCGCCCGCGATCTTCCTCTGTCTTGATCAGTAGATCGATCGCGCCTGCCGACTCTATTTGCCGTACGTCGAATGCCCAGTGGTCTGCCTTTAAGAGCATCTTCTGGCAGACGTCATCAAGCGGCCACGCTGTGGTCAAAAAGTCATGTTCCCGACCGTCTTTATCGACCGAGTATATGCGCGGCAATGCGCTCATAAAGGCACGGGTCAGCTTCAGGGGAAAGGCTTTGACCGAAAGCCCGAAACGCCATTCGGCCGCGTTTTTCACTTTGGCACCGGCTAGTACGGCCAGACCGTACGTGGCGCTTCTTTCCGACATATACGTCGTATTGGAGTAGACACTCGTCGGTCCGCCGGTGCCGACGACGACGTTGTCTGCGAGCAGTACTTTATAACTTACCTGTCCCTCTTTCGGATCACGGTTTAACAAGAACACACCGTTGATATGCTTCTTGGCGACCAGGAAACGAAGCACCTGATAGCGCTCATAGATCTCGATGTTACTGTCTTTGACTTTTTGAAGTAGCAGCTCCTGCACCGTTTTGCCGTCGGCTGCCCGCTCGATGTAGAGTCCTTCTTCTCGCTCGCTCACTTCGGCACCGAGCGTGACGAGGTAAGAGAGTGCCGCCTCTCTTTCTGTCTCGAGCGCCAAAACAATATCACCGTCCATCGTGTCGAGATCATCATCGAGCGTTTGTTCATGCCAGTAGTGGCTGTCCGCCGGTTGATACGCGTCGTGCGATCGATCGGGCGTAACGAGAATCAGATCCTCCACGCCGTTTTGCTGCAGCTCCAAGGTGGCCCTGAGCGCCGCCTCACTGTCGCCGAGCACAATCGTCCCGGTACGCCGTATATCGACATGTTCGAAAGCGATGTCCAATCTAAAAGTCTCTTTATGCAGCATTTATATCACCTGAGTATGTATGTTTTTTAAAAATCAATGTCTCGTCCTTTCATGCTCGTCTAGATCGGTGTCATAGGATGTCAACACTTCCCGACCGATCTGTTTCTTCATAAACCGTGGAAATACGGATAGGCACTTATTTATTATCGATACCAATGCAGAAGATTGCATTATCATTATATAACAAAGGCCTCGCCAAAGACATTGGCAAAGCTCACAAGAATGCCCTATATCAGCACTTATCGGGTAGATTCAGTTAGATTTCAAAGTCGCTGGGAAGCGATTTCTATATCTGAAGCGATCGAACCGCGGTCCAAGGTGATGATCCGCCGGGCAACTCGGCGGATGTCTTTTTCTCCGTGGCTGACCAGAATAATCGTTGCGCCTTCCGCTCTCTGATAATCGAGCAGGATATCGAGTACATCGTCGACGGCGCGGCCGTCGAGTGAGGCGGTCGGCTCGTCGAGTAATATGACCTTCGGTTTTCGAAGCAGGGCGCGGGCGAGCGCCAACTTCTGTGTCTCCCCGCCTGATAGCCTCGTCGCTCGTTGATCCTGAAACGATCGAAGCTCAAAACGATCGAGCATCGCCTCGATCTTCGCCCGACTGACGGCAGGATCGAGCGACTGCAGTTTCAGTGGATATTCGAGATTGGCGTATACAGTGCGCCTCAACATCACCGGCTGTTGATGCACGTAGACGATGCTGCCGGCGAGCCGCTTGCTATACGGGCGACCGTCATAAAGCACCTCACCTTGGTAGTTTTCGTCGAGACCGGCCAAAGCTCTCAATAGTGTCGTCTTACCACTTCCGTTATCACCGGAAAGCCCGACGATCGAACCGCTTGCAATGTGAAGCGAAGCGATGTCGACGACGACGCGGTCGGCAAAACGCCTGGTAAAATTACGTACGTCGATGTTCACGGTGTTTCCCCGAAAGCAGATAGATCAAGCTGTTGACGATAAACGCTAGGACGATCAGGATGAGGCCGAGCGCGATCGCCATCCCGTACTCACCCATCGAATTATTCAGGGCGATTGCGGTCGTCAGGACACGCGTATGATGCCGGATATTGCCGCCGACGATCATCACGGCGCCGACTTCGGCGATGGCCCGCGAAAAGGCCGTGATCGAACAGATCGCCAGCGCCGGCGTGAACTCTCTTAATAACAGCAGGGTCTTTCGTCCTTTACCGGCGCCGAGTGTCGTGGCCAGCTCAAGGACGCGTGCGCCGTTTTGTTTCAACTGGTCGTAGGCGAGGCCGATCACGATCGGCAAGGTGAGAATAAACTGCGCGATGATCATCGCTTCGGTCGTATAGATGAGGCCGAAGGATCCGAACGGACCACGCCTCGACAGCAATAACATGATGACGAGCCCGATGACGACGGTCGGCATGCTCATCAAGTTGAAGAGAATCAACTCGATGGCACGCTGTCCCCTGAAGCGCGCCTGACCGAATCTGGCAGCGATCGGAAGTCCGATCAAGGATGAGAAGAAGACCGCCGTGAATGACACGACGAGACTTCTAAACACGATCTCCAAGACTTCCGGATCGAGTGCACCGATCAGGCGAAACGCTTCATTGATACCTTCGACAATCGTCTTCACGGGATGATTTTACGATCAGTCGTCCTTGGCGTTTGCGAAAAAGAGCGGCTGACCGAACTCTTCTACTCCGTATTCGTTGATCATTTTCTGGGTCTCGGGTGAGAGAATCCACTCGACGAATGCGGCAGCGCCTTCGGCATTGATCTGGTCCGAGACCTCCGGATTCACCGCGATCACGCCGTACTGGTTCATCAACGCTTCGTCACCTTCCAGCACGATCTCCAACTCGAGTTCAGGACGAGAAAGGTAAGTGGCACGATCGCTCAAGGTGTATGCCTGCTGCTCGTCAGCCATTGTGAGCACCGCGCCCATCCCCTGACCGGCTTCGACATACCAATCACCTTTCGGTTCTACTTTGGCTTCCTGCCAAATCGCGAGCTCTTTCTTATGTGTTCCCGAGTCATCGCCGCGCGAGATAAACGGGGTTTCTTCGGCCTTGGCGATTCTGGCCAGGGCAGCGGCCGTACTCTTGTCGCTGTTCGCTTTTACTCCGGCCGGATCACTTTCAGGTCCGAGCAGGACGAAGTCGTTATACATGACATCGAAACGCTCGACGCCAAATCCGTCTTCGACAAACTTCTCTTCCGCTTCTTTGGCATGGACGAGGACGACATCGGCATTGCCTTCTTCCCCGTTCTTCAACGCGGCACCGGTGCCGACGGCGACGACCTTCACTTCAATACCTGTCTTTTCCGTGAAATCAGGCAGAATCGCATTCAACAATCCGCTGTCTTCCGTACTCGTCGTGGTCGACAAAATAATCGATTTGGCGTTTGCATCCGAGGTCGGAGCTTCCGTCGGCGCTTCTGTCGCTGCGTCCGTCGGCGGCAACTCGGTCTCGGTCGCGGACGATTCAGTTGTTTCGGCAGGAACGGTCGCCGGCGATTCAGGCAGCTCGACCTGACATGCGGCAAGCAGACTGACGAGCAAGATCAAACTGAGCAGAACAGATACGACTTTCTTTTTCATGATTACCTCCTTCGTTTGAACTGACGGTACAATCGATACCGCCGATCCATGGTGCATTACTTTACTTCCCGATCCTATTCTAGCACGTTCGTCGCATGCTCCGGCTATATCGATGCTCTGGCATCAGCCATCATCTGACGGCTTCACCTGCCGACCCACGTGTTTTCTTTTTGGTGTTTTTTATAGAGGATTTATCATGAAGCAACGCTAGAATTAGAACAAATGACTGGGCGACCGGCGTCGGCTTACGGCTAGGCTTGCCGGTCATTCCCTTATATAGTGATAATATAGAAATGCCCAGAACAAAAATAAGGAGATCTGCGACAAGATGGCAGTTACATTCAATCCGAAAGAACACAAGGAAGCGCTGCAGGCGTTTCAGGGCGATCTCGACCGCTTGAAAGGCGGCCGAGGCGTCTTGATGCAAGCGTTGCATGACGCCCAGACGCGGTTTGGCTACATCCCGCCTTATGTACAGGAGATGATCTCGGAGACGCTCGATATCCCGGTCTCCATGATCTATGGCGTGATCACGTTTTATGCACGTTTTACGCTGGAACCGACCGGACGCTGCGAAATCGGTGTCTGTCTCGGCACTGCCTGCTACGTCAAAGGGTCTGCCCGCCTGATCGAAGATATCGAAAATGCGCTCGGCATCAAACCGGGGCAGACGACACCGGACGGAAACTTCACGCTGACGGCGACCCGCTGTGTCGGCGCCTGCGGCCTGGCTCCCGTCGTGACGACCAACCAGGACGTGCACGGGCGTCTTACCCGCGACGATATGCGAAAACTGCTCTCATTGTTGAAAGATGAATATCAGGCGATGACTGAGAAGTTGGAGGTTGAAGCATGAGAATGACGCGTGATGATATTAAGACGATCGCCGATCAGACGGTAGAGCTGATGAACCTGCGCGGTCTGCCGGGCGATAATCCGGACGGCCATTTCAAAAAAGCGGTCATTGTCTGCCGCGGTACCGGCTGTACGTCGTCTCGCTCCGATAAGATCCAGGAACGGTTTGAAACCCTGATCGCCGATGCCGGCAAGCAAGACGAGATCGAGGTCGTCCGCACCGGATGCTTCGGTCTATGTGAAGCAGGTCCGGTCGTCATCGTCCACCCCGGTGGGACTTTTTATAGTCACATCGAGGTCGACGATGCCGATAAGATCTTCAATGAACATTTAATCGGTGAGGAGCCGGTCAAATCTTTGATCTATCCTGACGCACTGAGCGAAGAGGCGATTCTCGCCTACTCCGAAGTCCCGTTCACTCTGCATCAACGACGCATCGCACTCAGAAACTGCGGACATATCGATCCGGAGCGGATTGAAGAATACATCGCTCACGACGGTTATCGCGCGCTCGACAAAGTGCTTTTCTCGATGACCCCGGACGAGGTGATTGAAACGGTGACGGCGGCCGGACTGAGAGGTCTCGGCGGCGGTGGTTTCCCGACCGGCAGAAAATGGATGTTCACGAAACAGGCTGAAGGGGCCACCAAATACGTCGTGTGTAACGCGGACGAAGGCGATCCCGGCGCTTTTATGGACAGAAGTATTCTGGAGGGCGATCCGCATACCGTGATCGAAGCCATGATCATCGCCGGATACGCGATCGGTGCGCATCAAGGGTTCATCTACATCCGCGCTGAATACCCGATCGCCGTGCAGAGGCTTGAGATCGCGATCGAACAGGCGAAAGAAAAGGGACTACTCGGAGACGATATTCTGGGTAGTGGCTTCAACTTCAATCTGGAACTGAGACTCGGCGCAGGCGCGTTTGTCTGCGGTGAGGAGACAGCTCTGATCGCCTCGATCGAGGGGCATCGCGGCATGCCGCGAAATAAACCGCCGTTCCCTGCCAATGCCGGACTATGGGGCAAACCGACCTTGATCAACAACGTCGAAACGTACGCCAATATCCCGGTCATTTTGCTGGAAGGCGCCGAATCCTTCCGTCAGGTGGGCACCGAAAACTCCCCCGGCACGAAAGTATTTGCGCTGGGTGGCAAAATCAAGAATATCGGGCTCGTCGAAGTGCCGATGGGCACGACGCTGCGTCAGGTCGTCTACGACATCGGCGGCGGCATCCCGAACGATAAAGCGTTCAAAGCTGTACAGACGGGCGGTCCGTCCGGCGGCTGTATCGGTGCCGATAAACTCGACACCCCGATCGATTTCGATAGCCTGAAGGCGATCGGCTCGATGATGGGGTCCGGCGGCATGATCGTGATGGACGAAGACAACTGTATGGTCGACGTCGCCAGATTCTACATGGACTTCATCACCGACGAGTCGTGCGGCAAATGTACGCCGTGTCGTGAAGGCACCAAGCGGATGCTCGAACTACTGGAAAAAATCTGCGACGGCAAAGGTGAAAAAGGCGACATTGCGAAACTCGAGAGCCTCGCGATGACGGCACAGCTCGCCTCGCTCTGCGCTCTGGGACAGACGGCGGCAAATCCCGTCCTATCGACTCTGGCGACCTTTAGAGACGAGTACGAAGCGCATATTGAAAAGAAATCGTGTCCGGCCGGTGTCTGCACCTCCCTGATCAGTTTCTTTATCACGGAGGCCTGTATTGGCTGTACAAAATGCGCCAGAAACTGTCCCGTCAACTGCATCTCGGGCAAGGTGAAAGAGCGCCACGTGATCGACCGCGACGCCTGCATCAAGTGCGGCAACTGTCAGGAAGTCTGTCCCGTGAACGCCGTCATCCGCAAGTAGGAGGCTTTTCGTGGTTACTTTGACGATTGATAATAATAAGGTACAAGTGCCAGCAGGCACTTCGATCATCGAGGCGGCCAAGACGGTCGGTATCGAAATCCCGGCGCTCTGCTACGACCCGGATCTGGAAGTCGTCGGCGCCTGCAGGCTCTGCGTCGTCGAGATCGAAGGCGATCCGCGCCCCCGCACCGCGTGTAACACGGAGGTCGCCGAGGGTATGGTCGTCTCGACCGTGTCGCCGAACATCAGAAAAATCCGGCGTGAGTTATTGCAGCTTTTACTCGACAATCATCCGAACGATTGTCTGACCTGTCAGCAGGCCGGTGAATGCTATCTGCAGCAGTACGCGTACGACTACGGTGTGACGTTTAGTGAGCATGACGGCGCCAGACGCGGACAGCCGACAGCGCGCTTCACGGACACTTCGAGTCCTTACATCCTGCGTGATGAAAGCAAGTGCATCCTCTGTGGCAAGTGCGTCCGCACGTGTGCCGTGGTCGAAGAGCGCTCCGTCTTATCCTTTAGCGGTCGCGGCTTTGAGACGAAGATCGCGGCCGACATGGATGAGACACTCGAAGGGTCAACGTGTGTGTCCTGTAGCCGTTGCGTCGTCGCCTGTCCTGTCGGTGCCTTGATCGACCGCCGTTTAAGAGAGACGCGCGTACGTGCCTTCAACGCCGAGTCGACGAAGGTCATCTGCAAGCAGTGTGACTACGGCTGTGAATATGAAGTCCTGGACGACGGTTCGGAGACGGTCATTCGACCGCTCGCTCCGGCCGGTGGGCGTCCGCTCTGTCTAACCGGAAGGCTCAGAGTCGAAGCAGAATACGCAAGCGACCTGAGAAAGCCCTACGTCAAAGTCGAGACGGAAAAAGGGCGAAAATTCAAGGTGGTCTCCTGGCCGGAGGCGCTTGAATTAACCAATGTCCTGGACCGTATTAAGGATCTGGAATGAGCAATAATCAAGATAAGACAAATGGCTTGAATGCACTGTCCGATCGCTTGAAAAAGCGCATGGCGGAACCTGTTGAGAAAAAGCCTCAAGTGGAACAGACGGTGGCTTTGCCGTCGACCGAGCCGGCCCTGATCGATCTTACACTGAACGGTAAACAGGTCAAGGCTAAAGCCGGTGAGACGATTCTCGAACTTGCCAGACGGCTGCGCATTCATATTCCGACACTCTGCCACGATCCGCGATTGCCGGCGGACGGTGCCTGCCGTCTCTGTGTCGTTGAGGTAGAAGGATCGAACCGACTACTCACCTCCTGTGAGACGCGTGTCGCGCCCGACATGGTGGTCAAGACGAACAGCGCGAAGGTAAGACAGGCAAGACAGGTCATGCTCGATCTTCTCTTCTCGAATCACCCGGACGACTGTCTGACCTGCAAGGATTCCGGCCACTGTAAGCTACAAAACTACTGTTATGAATACGGTGTCGTGCGCGGCAGCTACCGAGACTTCGGCCGCAAGATCGAACCGAAAGATAAGACGAATCCGTTCTACGATTACGATCCGGAAAAATGTATTCTCTGCGGCCAATGTGTCCGTGTTTGTGCCGATCTGCAGTGTACAGACGCGATCACCTTGGAAGGAAGAGGTGAAGCGACGCGCGTCAGAACGCCGAACCGGGTCGGTCTCGAGCATTCGAGATGCGTCTCCTGCGGCAACTGTGTCGCTGTCTGTCCGACCGGTGCGCTGATGCCGAAACGCCAACCGGACCGCTGGTTCGGTACCAAGAAGACGCGGACGACCTGCAGTTACTGCGGCGTCGGCTGTCAGATGCATTTGATTACAAAGGACGGAAAACTGGTCGGTGTGGAACCGGTCCAGGGCGCCGAGCCGAACGACGGTATGCTCTGCGTCAAGGGGCGATTCTCCTGGAACTTCGTGCAGCATCCCGATCGCTTGAAAACGCCGTTGATCAGAAAGAATGGAAAACTGGAAGAAGCGTCCTGGGAGGAAGCACTCAACCTGGTCGCATCGAAACTGAGAGAGACAAAGGACACCTACGGACCTGATTCGATCGCCGGCTTTTCTTCGGCCAGGGCGACGAACGAGGATAACTATTTATTTCAGAAGATGCTACGCGCGGTGATCGGCACGAACAACGTCGACCACTGCGCACGACTCTGACACGCGAGTACTGTCGCCGGTCTGGCGACCACGCTCGGCTCAGGGGCCATGACCAACAGCATCGCTGAGGTCAAACATAATAACTGCGTCTTCGTGATCGGGTCGAACACGACGGAAAACCATCCGGTCATCGGCTCGATGATCAAGCGCGCCAAAAGATCCGGTGCCACCTTGATCGTGGCCGATCCGAGAAAGATCGAACTGGCTGAAGAAGCCGATGTCTACATGCAGATCACACCGGGAGCGAATATCGCCTTGATCAACGCGATGTGCCAGGTGATCATCGAGGAAGATCTGTGGGATAAAGAAGTGGTCGCCGCCCGTTGCGACGAAGATGAATTCGAAGATCTGAGAACGCATCTCGAAAACTACACGCCGGAAGCCGTCGAAGACATCACTGGTGTCGCACCTGAACTGGTCAGAAAAGCGGCGAGACTGTTTGCCGAAGCAGACGGTGCCGGTATCTATTACGCGATGGGTATCACACAGCACACGGCAGGCACACACGGCGTCATGTCACTTTCGAACCTCGCCCTGATCACGGGTAATATCGGCCGAGAGAATGCGGGAATCAATCCGCTCAGAGGCCAAAACAACGTGCAGGGCGCCTGCGACATGGGCTGTCTCCCCTCCGATCTACCCGGTTATCAAAAAGTTAACAAGCCGGAGGTCATTGAAAAATTTGAAAAAGTATGGGAACGTCCGCTTTCGCCGAAAGTCGGGCTCACCCTGACCGAGATCATGGCCGACATTCCGAAGACGATCAAATTCCTCTATGTCTTCGGCGAGAATCCTGCCGTCTCGGATCCCGACTCGACGCACGTCGAGCATGCCTTGAAATCGGTCGACTTCCTCGTCTGTCAGGATCTCTTCTTATCGGAGACAGCGGAATTTGCCGACGTCGTTCTGCCTGCTTGTTCCTTTGCCGAAAAAGACGGGACGTTTACGAATACAGAGCGCCGCGTTCAGCGCGTCAGAAAGTCGGTCGAACCGATCGGCTCGAGTCGTGCCGATTGGCAGATTTTCATGGAATTGATGCGCCGCCTCGGTTACGACAGACACTATCGTCATCCGGGAGAGATTATGGATGAGATACGTACGCTCGTACCGAGCTATGCCGGCATCTCGTACGAACGGATTGAAGGCGATGGTTTGCAGTGGCCATGCCTGAACGATGAACACCCGGGAACGAAGTACCTGCACAAAGAGAAGATTTCACGAGGAATCGGCCTCCTCGCCCCGATCGATAGCAAGGATCCGGCGGAACTCGTGTCGAAGGATTATCCGTATATCCTGACGACCGGGCGAAACCTGTACCACTATCACACCAGAACGATGACCAAGTTGAACGAGGGTATTGAAAAACTGGCCGGCGAATCATACGTCGAAATCTCACCGATTTTAGCCAGCCGTCTCGGTATCCTGAACGGCGACCGGATCCGCGTCGCATCACGGCGCGGCGAAATCGAGTCGAATGCCCGGGTGACGGAGATTATCGACGAAGATGTCATTTTCATGCCGTTTCACTACAGTGAGGGAGCAAATGTGCTGACGAATACGGCGCACGATCCGTTTTGCAAGATTCCCGAGCTGAAAGTGTGCGCCGTGCGGGTTGAGAAAGCGTAAAGAAAGGAATAGTACATGTCGATCAATCAGGAAGCGATCAATATATTGATGTATGCAGCCGAGATGGAGAAATCCGGCATGCAGTTTTTTCAAGAAAAAAGTGAGCAGTTCCAGAATCCGGTGACGAAGAAGTTGTTCAAGGATCTGGCCGTGATCGAGCAGGGGCACTACGACTTCATCATGCAGGAGCTAAAACGATACACCGATAATCCGGCGGAGTTCACCGTCTCCGATGAAGTCAAAGCGCATGATGAGAGCACCTTTTTTGCTCAACGTGATGAGGCGGAAAAGCTCGATGTCACTTTGACGGAATCACAGGTACCGGATCTCAATGTCCTGCGTATGGCCTATCTGATCGAGCGCGACTTCAAAGAGTTTTACGAAGAAGCCGTCGATCTGGTCGAAGAACCTGAACTGAAATCGCTCTTTACGATGCTCTCGAAGTGGGAATTCGGGCACGAACGTCTGTTTAAAGCCGAATACGACCGCCTGAAAAAAGAATATCTGAAGATGCCCTGGGGTGGTTGATGCCTCCTTCGTTCGGCTCCGTGATCATCCTGGCCGGTGGTCAAAGCCGCCGCATGGGATTTGATAAGCAGCAACTTGTGATTGGCGATGAGCTTTTGCCTCATCGCCAAATTCGCGAGTTACGTGAATCATTCAGTCAGATCATTGTCTCCACGCTTACCCCTGAATTGTATAAAGGGCTTCCCGTAGAGACGGTCACCGATCTGTATGTCGATGTCGGCCCGCTGGCCGGCATTCACGCCGGACTTATGGCCGCCAGAAGCGATTATGTCTATGTGATCGCC
>MTKW01008128.1_pt1 | contig 23720 bp, 20 predicted proteins | sample 1042761 | NCBI WGS metagenome assembly MTKW01 (sample SAMN06205366, study PRJNA360243) | anaerobic digester metagenome | biome: Wastewater treatment plant; feature: Anaerobic digester sludge; material: sludge; isolation source: anaerobic digester fed with sludge from wastewater treatment plant ...
ATCCGCAGTGGACAGGGCCTTGTAGGCGTTCTGCTCCACGAGGAGCAGAGTCTTCCCTGTGCTTTTGATGCCTTCGATAACCTCATATATCGTCTCCACAAGTATCGGCGCAAGCCCCAGGGAGGGTTCATCTAAGAGCATAAGCTCAGGGTCACTCATGAGTCCTCTGCTGATTGCCAGCATTTGCTGCTCGCCGCCGGAGAGGGTGCCTGCCATCTGCTTTTCGCGTTCTTTCAGTCTCGGGAAGAGCTCATATACGTTCCCAAGATCTCGCTCTATGCCGCCTGTGTCTTTTCTTAAGTATGCCCCAAGCAGTAGGTTGTCCTTTACAGTGAGGTTAGCAAATACCATTCTGCCCTCAGGCACCTGACATATGCCTTCTCTCACTATAGCGTGGGGTGAGGGAGGGAGGGGATTGTCTTTGAAGATGATTCTGCCTTCTCTGCTTCTTACGATGCCTGAGATAGCGTTCAAAAGCGTGGATTTGCCTGCTCCGTTTGCCCCAATTATCGTAACTATCTCGCCGTTTTTCACTGCTATGTTCACGCCTTTCAAGGCATGGATGCCTCCGTAGTAGACATGGAGGTCTTCGACTCTAAGCACTTACCCGCGCCTCCTTCCCTAGGTAAGCCTCGATTACCTGGGGGTTACTCTGAATCTCCTGAGGCGGCCCTTCAGTGAGTCTCCTGCCAAAGTTGAGCACAACGATGTTTTCGCATATCCCCATGATCAAGTCCATCCGGTGTTCGATAACAAAGACAGTGCACGAGAACTCATCCCGTATTCTACAGATATGGTGCATGAGCTGGTGAGTCTCATCAGGGTTCATGCCGGCAGCCGGTTCGTCCAGAAGCAGCAGCTTCGGCTTTACCGCGAGGGCCCTGGCTATCTCAAGCCTGCGCTGAAGGCCGTACGGAAGGCTGTGGGCGATGTGATTCTGCCACTCTGTCAGTCCCAGGATTTCCATAAGCAAGACAGCGTCTTCGCGGAGGCGCTTTTCCTCGGTCCTGAATTTCTTCGACTTGAGCACTGAATCTGCAATGCTGTAGGAGGCATTTCCGTGACACGCAGTAAGGATATTGCTATACACGGAAAGCCGTTTGAACAACCGGATATTCTGGAATGTCCGGGTTATCCCCATATTAGCGATAACATGAGGTTCAAGGTTATGGATGGGGTGTCCTTTGAACCCGATCTCGCCGCTTGTAACCTTGTATATCCCGGTTATAAGGTTGAAGATAGTGGTTTTGCCTGCGCCGTTAGGCCCGATGAGGCCTGATATTGACTCTTCCTGTACCCGAAAACTCACGTCTTCGACTGCGGTAAGCCCCCCGAAAGTCTTTGTCAGATCGCGTATTTCAAGGATGTCCATAGCGTGACCTCCTACACTTCCCGAGCCTTGCCGCGTTTGTGCCTGAATCCAACAACTCGCAAAATGCCTTCAAAGGTGATTTCCTTACCTCCCATGAGGCCTTCCGGCCTGCTTATCATTATGAATATCACTGCAGCTCCATAGGCTACAAGCCGCCATAAGGCAAACGCTCGCAGCAGTTCCGGTAAAGCAGTAAGGAGGAGAGCCCCCAGCACACTCCCGGAAATGCTTCCTATACCACCGAAAATTACGATGATCGTAAGCTCTGTAGACTTTACCATGCCGAACATCTTCGGCTGCAGGAAACCGGTGTAGTAGCCTACGAGTCCGCCTGCAATTCCTGCATAGACTGCACTTACGAACAAGGAGATCATCTTATACTTGAAGGTATCAATGCCTACGGTTTTGGCAGCCAGCTCTTCCTCTCTTATGGCAATCATATTCCGTCCGTGTCTGGAGTTGACCAAGCTGATCATGAACGCGATGCCTGCCAGGTTAATGAGGACCACATTCCAAAGGTCAATTCTAATTGGGATCCCAGGCCATCCCCTGGCGCCGCCAAATACCTGAACGTTGTCAAGGATAAGCCTTATCGCTTCACCGAATCCCAAGGTGGCGATACAGAAGTAGTCTCCTTTCAGCCTGAGAGTGAGTCTTCCTATGAACAGGCTTATTATCCCTGCTACAAGACCACCGGTGAGGAGAGAGACGATAAGCGGAAGGCCTAAATTGACGCCGAGAAAAGCCGCTGCATAGGCGCCAATCGCCATAAAGCCTGCATGGCCGAAAGAGAAAAGCCCTGTGAATCCTGTAAGGAGGGAGAGTCCCAAAACTGCCATAAGATTTATCCCGGACAGTATCAAGATGCCTTTCAGGTAGAACCAGTCCACGGCTGTCCCTCCCCACTATGCCTTCTCTTCGCTGGGTTTCCCCATTAGCCCTATCGGGCGAAACACCAGGATGATTATGAGCAGGCTGAAGGAAATCAAGTCTCTGAATTGCGATGAGAAGTATCCCGAAATAAGGGTTTCCAAAAGACCCAGGATCACTGATCCAATGACTGCCCCGGGAAGGCTTCCCAACCCTCCGAACACGGCAGCAATGAAAGATTTGATGGTCACAGCCCCTATCTGAGGATAAACCGTGTATTTCATGCCGAAGAGAACACCGGCCACACCTGCAAGGAATCCCCCTACTGCAAAGACGAGGATTATGATCATGTCAGTATTGATGCCCATCAATGCGCTGACTCTGGCGTTGAAGGCTGTGGCCCGGATGGCTTTGCCTACTTTTGTGAAATCGATGAAGTAGACCAGCAAAGCAAGGCAGACCGCAGAGGTAATGAAGATCATAGTGTCAAGGCGTCCGACAAAAAGAGCTCCTATCTGAAATGGTTCCCGGGAGAGGACGGCAGGATAGGTTTTGAATGTAGGGCCTATGGTTGCGATGACGAAGTTCTCAATGAGTATGGAAGCTCCCATGGCTGATATGATGAAATACAGGAAAGGGGCATTTCTCATCCTGAGCGGTTTGTACGCGACTCTCTCCAGGAGGACCGCCAATATGGTGGAGCCGAGTGCAGCTCCGAAAAACGCGAATGCAAAAGGCCACTTAAAAAGAGTCAGGAGATAGAAACCGAAGTAGGCTCCGAGCATTATCACGCCCCCGTGGGCGAAATTGCTGAAATTCATGATGCTGTATACAAGGGAATATCCCACTGCCATTAAGGCATAGACGCTGCCGATGGACAGGCCGTTTATCATCTGCTGCAAAAACTGGGTCATCTACATCCTCCTTAGCGCAGTCGGCAAGGCCAGGAGCGAAACGTCTTCTCTAAGGCCTTGCCGACTACTTTGATCTCCGATAGCCGAAGAACGCTATAGAGCCACTTAGCCGTGGTTCCGATCCGCTGAACTGTGATTCCGGAGTTCCGGCGCGTAACGCTCTACGGCGCGTATTTCTGCTGGAAGATATAGTTGCCGTCCACCAGCTTGATGATGGCAGCTTCTTTGCCTTCCGGGTTGTGNNGCTACCGGGTCGAAGCTGTTCGCTCTCTTTACTGCATCCACGAACATCAGGAAAGCGTCATGTGCGAGGAATCCGTTGAGTTCCACCTTACGGTTGTACTTGTTGATATAGCGTGTCTTGAAATCCATGACATCCGGATCCTCGAAGTCCAGGTGATTTACTACGTAGCTGCCTTCGATTGCATCCTTTGCCATCTCAATGAGGACTTCAGACGGCCAGCCGTCTCCGCCCATAAGGGTGCACTTTATGCCAAGTTCCCGCGCCTGGTTTGAGCTTAGGGCCACTTCCTTGAAGAAGTAAGGCATAAAGATGACATCAGGGTTTGCTGCCTTTATCTTCGAAAGCTGGGCCCTGAAGTCGGTATCTCCGAACTTGAAAGCCTCTTTCGCCACAATGGTGCCGCCTTTTTCGGTAAACGTCTTGATGAAGAACTCGGTCAAACCTTGAGAGTAGTCGTCAGCAACGTCATACAACACTGCGGCCTTTCTGAATCCTAACACATCAAAAGCAAATCCTGCCGCTACGGCGCCTTGATACGGGTCTATGAAGCAGACTCTGAAGTTGAAGGGTTTTGTCTTGCCGTCCACCACTGTGACTTTGGGATTAGTGGCTACAGTGGCTATGTCAGGCACTTTCATTTCCTCAAGAATGGACGAAATCGGGATAGCTTGTCCGCTGGCATTAGGTCCGATGATACAGACGACCTTGTCTTGGCCTGTGAGTCGTCTCACGCAATTGACTGCTTCCATGGCATCACCGCGGGTGTCATAGCCGATTACTTCAATCGTGGCGCCCAAAAGCCCCCCTGCGTTATTGAGCTCTTCTGCCAGCATTTTCACGGTGTTAAGCTCGCACTGCCCCCACACTGCCTGGTCACCGGTTAGGGAACCGATCCATCCGAGTTTGACGACTTTAGGGTTCTGCTGTGCTGCAGCAAATGAAATCCCGAGGGTAAGACAAAGAACCAAACATAGAAGTGTCACCATACCTCGTTTTGGCTTTCTAAACATAACACCTGTCCCCCCTTTAGTAATGTGGGATTACATNNAGGGATTCCCGGTAGGGCAGGACATTAGGTTTGCCTGTGTAAGAGCGTAGAAACGCAGAGGTACGGCAAAAAGCACACAAATATGACAATAAAGTGCCAAAAGTGCCAAAGTGGGCTTGACCGAACGCTGCCGGCATGCTATATTATTTGACAAGTCTCCTAGCAGGTTTAGTGGTTTCTGTAGCATGATTATTCGTACCGCAGACTGGTTCTTTACGTAGCGGATGAGTTATTCGTAAAGGGGGGAGTAGTGCGTACGGTAGGAATTTCATACGACAGTCGTCTTTAGTTTTTTTTAGGTAGAAAAAGAGAAGTAGAGTAGAGAACAAGTTTCGGAGCAGAGTCATAGCTCCATATCCGGATGGGAGGTAGTGAGAAGTGAGGAGATCCATCGCATCCTTCGCTATGTTGGTTATTCTTCTTTCCTTCATGTTGTTTGGTGCAACTACATATTCTGCGGAACCAATTAAGATCGGTTTCAATTTTGAGATAACAGGCGCTGTAGCCGGTTACGGGCAGATGGGTTGGGAAGGCGCCCAGCTCATAAAGGAACTCGTGCCCATGGAAGTATTGGGGCGGCCTGTTCAATTCGTGTTAGTCGATAACAAGTCTGATCGAGTTGAATCGTCTAACGCTACTTCACGACTGATTGAGAGAGAGAAAGTCGTTGCCATTATCGGGCCTATGATAAGCGGCAGCATGCTTGCAGCAGGGGATATATGTGAGAAGAAGCAAGTGCCTATTTTGGGTCCGGCCTCCACAAACCCTCTGACTACTCAAGGCAAGAAGTACGTATTTCGGGCGTGTTACACAGACCCATTCCAGGCCGAGATTGCAGCAAAATACTCTTACCAGGACCTAAAAGCAAGAAAAGCCGCAGTCCTCTTCGACATTTCCAATGACTACTGTGTTGCCCTGGGTCAATATTTCAAGAATTCCTTCGAGAGCTTGGGTGGCGAGATCGTAGTATATACTCCGTGCAATGCAGGGGATCAGGATTTCAGCGCCCAGCTTACAGCGATAAAGACTGCAAACCCGGACGTAATCTACTTGCCCAACTACTATGAGGAAGTGGGCCTTATTCTGCGTCAGGCGAAAGATCTGGGATTGACCCAGCCTGTGCTTTCCGCTGACGGTGTTGATGTTCCTGAGATTTGGGGTCTCGCCGGTTCTGCCATTGAAGGTTTGATGCATACTGCTCACTGGCATGAAGAGGCCGGGATGACTGATATCGGCAAGAAGTACATAGAGGCGTATAAAGCAAAGTATGGCGGGAAGGAAGTCAACTCCTTTGGAGCCCTTACTGCAGATTGTGTACTCATGGTTCTTGATGCAATGAACCGCGCAGGTTCCGCTGATCCCAAGAAGATCCGCGACGCCTTGGAGGCAACGAAGGGCCTGGAGGTTGTCACGGGGTTTCTCTCGATTAATAAGGGTGACGCAGTTAAGGCAGCGGTCATCCGTGAGGCAAGAGGCGGTCAGTGGGAATTCAAGGGCATAGCCAACCCGTAGTGTAACCTTACGGTAAATCCTGTCTCGTTATTTGCTCTCGTTATCGGCATCGGCGCAAGATGCGACAATGTCAATGATGGGCAAGGAGGGTTCCGGAACCCTCCTGCCCTGGCATTGTTTATGGGGAGCCAGAGGTGGGATAGGGGCTTGCTCAAGAGGGAGTTGACGTTCATGAACGCTGCCGTGTTCTTTCAACAACTGATAAACGGGATGTCATTGGGCAGTCTTTATGCTTTGCTGGCTATTGGATACACAATGGTGTATGGCATCCTCAGATTCATTAACTTTGCCCATAGTGACATCTTCATGGTGGGAGCTTACTCCGCGTTTTTCTTCATTGTGATCTTCCGCATTCCGTGGCCTTTGGCTGCCGCAATTGCAGTATGTCTCACCGCGTTTGTAGGTATGACCATAGACCGAGTGGCTTACCGCCCAGTGAGGGACGCTCCTAGAATCTCTGCCCTAATAACCGCGGTGGGCGTATCGTCTTTCATCGAGAATCTTGGCCTTGTCACATTGGGGGCCCGTCCCAAGGCGTTTGAAAGCCCGCAATTCATGTCCCGGGTTTTCCACATAGGCCCTGTGGCTATTACAGGTGTGGCAATTTGGGTTCCTATTATCACTTCCGTGCTCCTGGCGGTGATGATGTATGTAGTCTACAAGACCAAGATCGGTATGGCCATGAGGTCTGTATCCACGGACATTGAGGCTACTCGGCTCATGGGGGTCGATGTGGACAAGGTGATATCCTATACTTTCGCTTTGGGTTCTGCGCTTGCTGCAGCAGGTGGCATACTGTGGGCATGCAAGTACCCTAAGATCTCACCGCTCATGGGCGTGTATCCGGGTTGGAAAGCATTCACTGCAGCGGTTGTAGGTGGAATCGGTAGCATCCCGGGGGCAATGATAGGCGGCTTCATAATAGGGCTCATTGAAGTCATGACAGTGGCTGTATCTCCCGGTCTGTCAGGTTATCGTGACGGCGTGATATTTTTCGTCCTTGTAGTGTTCCTTCTGGTAAGGCCTACGGGTATCCTTGGAGAGACGCTAAAGGAGAAGGTGTGATATGTCGGATAAGTTCAGGAAGACAATGCTGACGATAATCTTCATAGGCTTTCTGTTCGTTGTCGCCTGGTTAGCCGACAGTTACTTAGACGAGTATGTTATGAGAGTAGTGCGCACAGGCCTCATATACGTCACAGCCGCAGTCGGTTATAACCTGATAAACGGCATAGCCGGCCAGTTTTCCTTAGGACCCAATGGATTTATGGCTTTAGGCGGGTACATGGTCGCTCTTCTTATGTTGCCTCTGGACCAAAAGGAGTTTGTCTGGTTCCTTCAACCCCTTATCTGGCCGTTCAGGGCCTTCTCGCTTACCAAACCATTCTTCCCTCTGGCAGTGGCACTCGGGGGAGTGGCAGGCGCTCTTGGAGCACTGGTAGTCGGGATTCCGTCTCTTCGCCTTCGCGGTGATTACTTGGCCATCGCCACATTCGGATTCAGCCAGATAATAATAGTGCTGGCAAATAACCTTATTCCGCTCACTAACGGAGCCTTAGGTATCAAAGGGATCCCTGAATACGCCAATGTATACCGGTGTCTGGCTTGGGCGATAGTGACTGTCATGTTCACAAGCAATCTTGCTAATTCCAGTTATGGACGGGCGATGAAGTCTATTCGTGATGACGAGGTGGCTGCAGAGGCTATGGGTATACCCGTCTTCCGGCATAAGCTCCTGGCATTTGTGGTCAGCGGATTCTTTGCCGGTGTTTCAGGAGGGCTTATGGCCTCTCTGATCACTACTGTATCGCCTAGCCTTTTTAGCTTTTCCATGACGTTCAATTTACTGATAATCATTGTCCTCGGCGGGCTCGGGAGTATTACCGGTTCGGCAGTTACTGCTTTCGCCTTTACGCTCCTATCGGAGGCTTTGCGTTTTGTGGAATCGCCTATTACTGTCGGGCCGATCCATATTCCGGGTATAGCAGGCATGCGCATGCTTGTGTTTTCTCTTCTCCTGGTCTTATTAATGATATTTTACAGGCGTGGCATTTTTGGAAAGAAGGAAATCTCATGGGACTGGGTTTTGTCCCGCTATAGAAGCAGTAGTCGTCAGGGGGTGGGGACTTGGCCTCGAAAAACGGAGAAATCCTAACGCTTGATGGAGTGAGTATAAGCTTTGGCGGCCTTCTGGCAGTAAGTGATTTCGACTTTGCCCTCCGAAAAGGAGAGCTGGTGGGCCTGATTGGACCAAACGGCGCAGGTAAGACCACAGTCTTCAACATAATCACCGGCCAGTATGAACCTGTCCGCGGAAAAGTGTTGTTCAGAGGACAGGATATTACCGGATGGCGTCCTGATCGAGTGACATGTGCCGGAATCGCAAGGACGTTTCAGAACATGCGGCTTTTCCAAGGCCTTACCGTCCTGGACAACGTGCTTGTGGCACGGCATTCCAAGTTGAGATCCTCTATGCTTGCCGCAGCATTGAACCTTCCCGGTTATGTGAAAGAGGAGCGCATGGCAGAGACACAAGCTTTGGAATTGCTTGATCGAGTCGGACTGACGGACCTGGCTCATGCTGAAGCCGGGAGCTTGCCCTATGGGCAGCAACGCCAAATTGAGATTGCCAGAGCGCTTGCTGCAGATCCTGAAGTGTTGCTTTTGGATGAACCTGCAGCAGGAATGAATCCGGAAGAGACTGCGAGGCTAATGGAATTCATCTCCGGGGTGCGTGATGAGTTCGGGCTCACTATCCTCCTTATTGAACATGACATGAAATTGGTCATGGGTATCTGTGAGAGGATACGAGTTATTGATTACGGTATGTCCATCGCTGAAGGCACTCCTCAAGAGATCCAAGGCAACCCCAAAGTGATATCAGCATACTTGGGGGAGGAATCGTGTGACTATGCTTAAGGTTCGGGATCTCAATGTGCATTATGGCGGTATCCATGCCTTAAAAGGCGTCTCCCTAGATGTGCCTGAAGGCGCTATTGTGACACTTATCGGCGCTAACGGGGCAGGGAAGACCACGACGCTTCGGGCAATAACAGGGCTTGCCAAGGCAACCGGAGGTGGCATTGAATTTGAGGGCCGGAACATCACAGCTACACCTCCTCATGAGATAGTGCGGCTGGGCGTATCCATGGCTGCGGAAGGACGTCGAATATTCCGCAATCTCACTGTTATGGAAAACCTGATGATGGGAGCGTACCACAGGTCTGACAAGGCAGAGGTAAAAAAGGATATGAAATGGGTGACTGTCTTGTTTCCCAGGCTGAAGGAGCGTTTCAACCAAAAGGGGGGAACTCTCTCCGGCGGTGAACAGCAGATGCTCGCTGTCGGACGGGCGCTCATGTCCAGGCCGAAGCTCCTGTGTCTCGATGAGCCTTCTCTAGGGCTTGCGCCTATGCTTGTTCAAGAAGTGTTTCGAGCGCTCAGCCAAATTCATGATGAAGGATCTACAATTCTGCTGGTGGAGCAGAACGCTAAAGCAGCCCTTAAGATCGCGGACTACGGGTATGTCCTCCGTGGAGGCGCCGTCACCATGCACGGCCGCGGCTGCGAGCTTCTCATGGATGAAAGCGTGCGACAGGCATATCTTGGGGAGTGATCCCAGCAGCCGCCTGCTTATTCCCAGTGCTATGCTGGTTTTCTTAAGCTGAGCACCCTCGGGGGCCGGCACCGGTGCTGCCGAATCATGCTTGTTGCTTCTCCGTGTGTCCAATGTTGCCGGCTCGTAGTTGAAGCCGGTAACACCAAATATTGCCGGGTTCACGCGGGCATATTCCGCATATCGAATCAGGCAGCTTGTCAAGCCTGGCTTACCGGGTAGAGCGCGATTCCTATAGAGCCCGGCCCGCTGTGAGAACCAATCCCGGCGCCGAGTGGACAGATGAGTATCTCCTCGAAATTGAGCAATGCCCGGAGAGCCAGCTTCAGTGATTCGCCTCGCCCAGGCTCAACTGCGTGCACTACTGCTCCGCGTATCGCATGCCCTTTCGGCATTGCCTCCGCTGCTACTTCCGCAAGGCGCATCAAGGCCTTGTCTCTGGATGCCCGGAGCTTCTCTATGGGCTCGACTATTCCGTTTGCAATAGCCATTATAGGACGGATAGAGAGCAAGGTTCCGAGAAAAGCCGTGGCCTTTCCAATCCGGCCGTTTTTCATCATGTATTCAAATGTGTCTACAGTGAAAAAGAGCCGGAGCGTGTGTTTTACTGCCTCAATCCTGTCTACGATTTCTTGTGCTGTGATATCAAGCTTTGAAAGACGGGCTGCTTCAATAGCGAGAAGGCCGGTCCCGGCAGAGACCGAGTTGCTGTCTATGATATGGATATTACTGCATCCTATAGCGTTTGCTGCTATATTTGCAGATTGATATGTGCCTGACAATTTGCCTGACATGTGGATTGACACTATACCGTCTGATTTCTCCATGAGTTCCCTGTAGACTGTCTCGAACTCATGCGGAGCGGGTTGTGATGTTTTTGGCATGATTTTGCAGGAGGCCAGTTTGCTGTAGAACTCCTTGCTGGAGAGGTCAACTCCTTCTCTATATGTTTCGTCTGCGAACTGAATATGAAGTGGGACTACCCTAATGTTGTTTTCTTCATATACATTGTCAGGCAGGTCTGCAGTAGAATCTGTCACCACGGCTATCCTCGCCATAAGCTATTGTCCCTCCTCGGATATGGATTGCATGGCCCACCGGCAGCGATATCATCACTTTGGGCCACCGACAGTGATATTGTCACCCAGCCTTTCGGCTCCTTTGCAGTGTATGCATAGCGCAGGCCGGCAGGATGAATTCCGGCCGGCAGCATGAATTCCAAATGTGATGCACAAATCACGAAGCTCATATCACGCAACTAGAATATACCACAATTCACAGGTGCTGTGGTAACTTATGCCATATTTTAGGTACCATCGCAGGGGCTGTGTTAGGTTTTCGACCACTTTTCTTAAAACGCTGTTCTAATTTCTACCACCGTTTTCGATTTTCGTATCAAAAAGCCGGCAAGTGGTTGGTTTCGACCACCCCCAACGGCGGAAGTGTCCGCCTTTCGACCACATTTTGGGGTTGACAATTCTTGTCGCTTGGCGGGTAATGCTGTTCGTTCCGGACTGGTACAGGGTGATATCGTCAGCAGGGCGCCCCCTGGGAATTTTGGGCGGCTTATTGCAATACATGCCTCAATGTGCTAGACTGTCTCTAGCACAGAATCCACAAAAAAGTCTCAATCCGGGCGGAAGTGGCTCAGTGGTAGAGCATCGCCTTGCCAAGGCGAGGGTCGCGGGTTCGAATCCCGTCTTCCGCTCCATTTTTTTGCCTAATGGCCCATTCATTGGTTAAGGTTAAGGCAGGGCGGTGAGGCTTCTGCTATGCTTGAATCTTCGGATCCAGGATGTCTCGCAGTGCATCTCCTATTAGGTTCCAAGCAAGGACAAACAGGACTATGGCAGCCCCCGGGTAGATCACGGTATACCAATACTTGAGCGGTTCACCTGGGGCGCCAAGCAGCCAATTCCGCGCAAAGCTTATCATCTGGCCCCAGTCGGCATATCCTTCCGGCGCGCCGAGCCCTAGGAAACTTAAGCCTGCAGCAGTCACCACAACAGACCCTAAGTCCATGGAAGCGCTGATGAGCACCGGGAAAATGGTGTTGGGCAGAATATGCCTTATGATGATCTTGATATCGCTGACTCCGGCAGCCTTCGCCGCTAAGACAAATTCCTCTTGCTTCACCTGCAGAATGTTGCCGCGAAGCAGCCTGGCGTAGTTCATCCACCAGAAACACACCATTGCTATCATGACTTTATCAAGGCCTTTACCCAGAACGCAGGTGATGACTACTGCAGCGATCAGGAAAGGGAAGCTTAGGAAAACGTCTACCACCCTCATGATGATTTCATCAGTTCGCCCGCCGATATACGCTGAGGCTGCTCCGACTACTATGCCAATGGCGCAGCTTGATCCAACTACCACGAGCCCGACGAAGAAGGCAGTTCTCGCACCCCATACAACCCCGTAGAATATGTCGTGTTGACCTTGCGTAAGGCCGAAGGGATGCTCCTTGGAAGGGGGCGTGGGCTCTATCTGCCACCCGTACCTGGGGATGCGATAGGGTTCATGCTTATGTCTCTCCGGAGTAGTCGCAATCACCGGGGCAAGAAGAGCCACAATGATAAAGAAAATGAGTAAGGCGAATCCGAAGAGAGACAGAGGATTCCTGAGAAGTTTCTTCATCATACCGTGCAGGTCACCGCCTTCTTAGTCTAATCTGACGCGAGGGTCAATAATGGCGTATAGGATATCCACTACCAGATTGGATACAACCAGGATAAGACCGTAAAACATGGTTGTTCCAAGGACACATGTATAGTCCAACTGTTGAGCTGCAGTCGCTGTTAAGAGGCCAACGCCTTTGTAGTCGAATACAGTCTCCGTGATCGTAAGTCCTCCCAGCATTCCGAGGACCATGAATCCTGCAACCGTAGCCACGGGAATCATGGCGTTTCTCCTGACGTGCCGTCCGATAACAATGTTTTCAGGAAGGCCTTTAGCCCGCGCAGTCCTAACATAGTCTTTGTTGAGCACATCGAGCATGCTCGACCTGGTGATCCTAAGGATAAAAGCCCACCATAAATAGGATAAGCTAATCGTAGGCGCAATGAGATGCCTAATGGCGTCCCAGAACACGGCCCATTCTCCGTTTAGGATGGCGTCCACTGTATTCATCCCCGTGTACCGAACGAAATCCTTTGACAAGACTATCATGTCTGCCCAGGTGGAAAGCCTACCAGGGGGGAACCATCCTAGCACCCCATAGAAGTACATGAGGAGAATTATGCCAAAGACGAACGACGGGAGTGACCAACCGATTATTGCAAAGACACGTGTTCCGTGGTCCAGCGCACTGTTGTGGTGTATCGCTGAGATTGAGCCCAGCCATATTCCCCCGAGCACAACCGGGATTATCGCGAAAACTGTGAGCTCCAGTGTCGCAGGGAATCTGGCTTTAATTGCATCCGCTACGTGCATGTTGGCTGACCGTGAGTAACCGAGATTGCCTCGGGCGATATTGCTAATCCACCGGAAGTACTTTATATGGGAAGGATCGTCTAGGTGGTATTTCTTCACAAGGTCATCCAGGCTCTGGTTTTTTAGCTCATCCGGGGACTTGATGTACGAACTTACAAGCTGATATGGGGATAGAAACGACATCGCAATGAATATGAACAATGTCACCCCAAACAGAACCAGCGGAAGAAATAAGAGTCTTCTCCCTATGTAACTTAACATAAAACCATTCCCCTTATGTAGCGCCCGAGGGGGCAACCGGATTGCGAAGTTGCCCCCCTCCGGAGCGATTACGCTACTTTGATTCTATTTGGCTTCCTTCCAGATTTCATAGAAGTCGTAGTTTGCGCTGTTTGCCGGATTATAGACATATCCCTTTACCCAGTCTCTGTGGACTCTGATGTCTTCCGGGTCCACGTAGTACATAGAAAGGGCTAAGTCGTACGCCTTCTTCTGAAGTGTCTTGTATGCCTCAGCGCGGACTGTATCGTCAGTGGTTGCGATGCCTTTGGCAATCAGGTCGTCAAATTCCCGTTTGGCGAGATCAGCCATGGCTTCACCGCAGTAACCCGCGAAAGCCCCTGCTGAGTGCATGTATGGGAATATGAAGTTGTGGGCGTCAGGGAAGTCCATATGCCAGCCGATGAAGAACACAGGCAGGGCTGACGCTCTCAGCTTGTCAAGGTATGTTGACCACTGAACACCTTGGACATCAACTTTGAATTTGGGATTCAGAGATTCGATGCCTGCTTCGAGAATTTCAGCCGCGGTTTTTCTGTTGTCGTTTCCGGTATTATAGAGGATTGTCAACTTGAATCCTACATTCCACAGTCTGCCGTCAAAGGCAGCCTTGAATTCCTCTTCCGCCTTCTTGAGATCAAGGGAGTACCAATCCAAAGACTTGTCGCAGAAAGGTAGAATCGCAGGAATCGGTCCGTGAGGTTTAGCGCCCAGCCCAAGTGCTACCTTGTCTATGTAGGCATCATAATCAAAAGAATAGCAGAACGCTTTCCTCACGTGGATGTCGTTGAAGAAGCCGGGAGGCACGCCTTTGCCGTCCAGAAGGCCGCTTCCCACTATGTCCTCATTGCCTGCAACCGGAATAGTGTAGTTGAACAGAAGCGCAGTATTGGTAATGGAAGGCAGGTGATCAAGGACTGTAACCCCGGGAAGCGCTCTTACCTGATCCAAGTACATGGGCGGAACCTGGATGGCGTCTGCCTCTCCCGTTTGGAGCATGAGTTTGCGTGTATTGAACTCTGAGATGTACTTGATGAACGCTGTCTTAAGCTTCGCAGGCCCTTGCCAGTAATCGTCATGGCGTTCGAACACAACCTGCGCTGCGCTGTGATCCCATGTAACCAGCTTGAAAGCGCCGGTGCCCATGGCTTTCTCGTACAGGGCCATACTTTCTTTTGGAGGATCGTACCACTTCAGCCACGTGTCAGGCTTGCCGTCCCAGGCGCCGTTCTCGATCATCCACTTCTTGTTCAAGATTGAGCTCCAGCTTGCTCCTTTAGCAAGGATCTGCATGAAGGGAGGATAGGGAGTGGCAAGCCGGAAGACTACATAGTCTCCTTCAACTTCCACTGATTTGTCGATTGCGTCATATATCTTGACAACGAGATTCTTGTCCAGTTTCTGCATATCATCGATGGACTCGAGGTTTCCGATCTTGCATGCCAGATCTTTTAGGGTCTGAACCCCGAAAAGAGGCTCGAAGAACATCCAGCATGGCCCGCCGGAAGGGTCCGCCAACATGGCGCGCTCAAATGAGTACTCCACGTCTTCAGGAGTCATCACAGCGCCGTTGTGGAACTTGACACCTTTACGAATGGGGAACTTCACTGTTCTGCCGTCTTGAGACAGAAGGCCGTTGGCGACTGACGGGACTTCTGTGGACAGCATTGGCATCAGCGTGTCTACTCCGCCTTTCCCGTAAGCAACGAGGTTATCGTATAGCTGATGCAGAAGCTCGCCGCTTGCCGTGTCGTAAGCATACGCAGGATCGAGCGTGTCCGGATCTCCAAAGCTTACGTAGACAAAGGTGTTAGGATCAGTTGTCTGGGCGAAAACGGCATAACCGAAGGTCACCAACGTGAGCGCCGTCAAAACCACTGTGAAAACCTTGGATTTCATGTTTTCAGCCTCCTTTATCCTTACTAGGCTCAAATTCCCGAATTCCGAAAGACCACACTCTAAAGGCTATCACCTCCCGTTTTCCATGGGAATGCCGGCGAGTTTGAGTTCATCTTTAAAGTGGCACGCAACAAAATGGCCTATGCCGTCCAGTGATTCTAAGGCCGGCTCTTCGTGGCAGCATATATCCTGTCTAAATCTGCACCTTGGATGAAAATGACATCCTTCCGGCGGATTTGCCGGGCTCGGAACGTCTCCCTCCAGGACCACTTGCTCGTACTGAAAGTCGGGATCAGGCACAGGTATGGCCGAGAAAAGGGCTTCTGTGTATGGGTGCTTGGGCTCTTCAAACAGCAGTCGCACATCAGCCATTTCTACGATCTTGCCGAGGTACATCACAGCGACTCTGTCACTCACGTGCTGGACCACTGAAAGATCATGGGCGATGAAAAGATATGTGAGTCCGAACTGCTGCTGCAGGTCCTCAAGGAGGTTCAGCACTTGTGCCTGGATTGAGACGTCTAAGGCAGAGACAGGCTCGTCGCATATGATAAGGGACGGATTGAGCGCCAGGGCCCTGGCAATTCCGATTCTCTGCCTTTGTCCGCCGCTGAATTCGTGAGGATATCTTCGCATGTGATGGTGTCCTAATCCTACAGCAGCAAGGAGAGCTTCCACCCGTTCGTACCGGGCACTTCGATTCTTCAGTCCTTGTGCTTCAAGGGGTTCACCGACTATGTCCGCCACTCTCATCCTGGGACTCAAGGACGAGTAGGGGTCTTGGAATATAACCTGCATCTCGCGGCGGAGTCCCGAAATGGTGCTTCTCGACACGTCCGTCCAAGTCCCGTTCGAGTTGAACCTGATTTTGCCGTCGGTCGGTTCCTCCAAATGTAGCACACACTTGCCTGTTGTGGTTTTCCCGCATCCGCTTTCACCCACAAGCCCTAAGGTTTCACCTTTGCGTATAAAGAAGTCAACACCGTCCACAGCCTTGATCCAGCCTACGGGACGCCTGAAAACTCCGCCGAGGATAGGGAAGTACTTTCTCAAGCCTCTTACATCCAAGAGGATGTCGTCTGGGGCTTCTCCGTCATGGTTTTGTCTATGCATATAACCAGCACCTCACTGAGTGTCCATCTGCCAGTTCAACGACAGGTGGGTTTTCCAGGCATTCCTTTCTGAATCGCGGACATCTTGGCCCGAAGGCGCAGCCTTCAGGGATTTTCAAGGAATCCGGCACCATACCCTCAATGGGCACGAGTCTCCTTCTCCGCCCTCCCATCCTGGGGATAGAGTTGAGAAGTCCTACAGTGTAGGGGTGAGCCGGTTCGTGAAACAGCGTATGGGTGTCTGTATGTTCAATGATCTTCCCCATATACATTACTGCGATGTCATCACACATCTTGCTGACGACACCCAGGTTATGCGTGATTATGATTATTGCCATCTGGTATTGATCCTGGAGTTTTCTCATGAGGTCCAGGATTTGTGCTTGTATGGTGACATCCAGGGCGGTCGTGGGTTCGTCCGCGATAAGGAGTGCAGGATTGCATGACAAGGCCATTGCAATCATAGCCCTCTGGCGCATCCCACCGCTCATCTGGTGGGGAAATTCCTTTACTCTCTGTGACGGGCTGGGAATACCTACTCTGTCCAGAAGGTCTGTGGCAATTTCCAAGGCCTGTGTTATCGAGACTTTCTGATGGGTGACGATTGCTTCTGCAATCTGAAAACCGACAGTGTATACAGGGTTGAGGGATGTCATCGGTTCCTGGAATATCATAGCTACCTCATTTCCGCGTATGCTTCGCATTACGGGGCTTTGCGGGTGCTCGGCTGCTATGTCAATGAAGTCTCTCTCCCCGTCTCGATAGTAGAGGATTTCACCTGACGTAATTCTACCTCTCGGCCCCGGGACCAGTTGCATGATGGAGAGTGCGGTCACGCTCTTTCCGCAACCACTTTCACCCACCAGCCCCAAGACCTGTGTCCTTTTGACATCAAAGGATACTCCGTCAACTGCACGGACAATGCCTTCATCAAAAATGAACTGGGTGTGGAGATTCTTAACGTCAAGAAGGAGGTCTTCCGTGCATTCGACATCCAGGGCATTGGGTTTTACGCTTTGTGTTAGGCTCATCTCGTGAGATAACCCCTTTCACTCCTGCATAAACTCGTATGACTTGGACTCCGGAGGCAGCGTGAATTTCACACATTTTCCCCAAGTATCATTATGAAGGGAGCCGATAACGGTTCACAAGAGCCAATAGGATGCTATTTTGCTTTGTTGTTGGATCCAGGGTAGTCCTTGGCATTGGCATTCGGTCCGCCATTGCCAAGATCCGGATTCGGACAATCCCCGGATTTTTGCTCCGGTAGCTATAAGGTGTAGGTTTTGAGGAGGAGTTGACTCATGAGAGTAGTATATATAATTAACTGTTGACAGAATTGTTTATCCTTTGGCATAAGGGACAATCTTTAGGCAGCCTTAGTAGGTCTTCCGACAAACGATGTATCAAGGGTTTAGGTGGTGTCAGTATATGAGTCTGTTTTCCGTAGAGCGCGGGCCTGTACCCATCTATCTGCAGGTGAAAAACGGCCTCGAGGAGCTTATCCGCAGCGGGGCATTGCCCCCGGGGACCAAGTTGCCGTCATCCAGGACGCTCGCACGGATCCTGGGGGTCAGTAGAAATTCGGTGCTTGAAGCGTACGAGTTGCTGACTACAGAGGGAATTGTTGAGGCGTACGGTACGGCGGGGACATACGTCAGTGAATCGTGTTGCCCGAGGCTCAACGCAGATTCGACTGAGGCTTCGCCTTTGCCTTTGACAGGCGAAGGTCTTCACTTGCTCAGGAGAAGTCGAGACGTGGATCTTGAAGATGCGGGTTTTGAAAAGGACTTGTCAGATTGGGTGGCTATGCTCCCTGACATAGCCGGAGGATTAGGCCCTTGTACACATGATCAAGACACCATGGTTTTGTCCGGTGCCACACTGGCATTTGATCGCCTCTCAGCAGAAAGGCTGCGCTCTTGCTTGAACTATGTTCTGACCAACTACCCGCACAAGCTCTTGGCTTACGGCGATACGGAAGGTTACAGGCCTCTCCGGCAATGGTTGGCGAACTACATGACTGAAAGGGGAGTTGCGACTTCCGTTGATGAAGTGCTACTGACAAGTGGATTCGAACAAGGACTGACGCTTTTATGTTCAACGTTTCTCAACCCCGGGGATGTAGTCCTTACCGAGAACCCGGGTTACCCAGGCGTCCTTATGTGTTTACTGCACGGAGGGGCTAAGGCAAAAGGGATAGACATGACTCCTTATGGAGTAGATGTAGACCAAGTAGAAGAGATGAGTTCCACGCTTCGTCCCAGATTCTTATGTGTCATGCCTTTTTGCCAGAATCCTACCGGCGTCACTATGGATGCGCAAACGCGGAAGTGTCTTCTCAAGTTGGCCAAAGATGGGGAGATCATGATTATCGAGAATGGATTCACAGATGAACTTAGTTACTCAGGCCGACTTGTCCCACCCTTGAAGGCCGAGGATCGCGAGGGGTGCGTAGTCTATATGGGAAGTCTGAGCGATATCCTCTTTCCCGGCCTCCGAATTGGATGGGTGACTGCGTCAAGGCCGATCATCCAGGCGCTAGCGCTGTCAAAGCGCGCCATTGACCCGTTTTCCAGCCCGGTGCTCCAAGCTGCCTGCTACGAGTTCTGCAGGCAAGGCTATTTCACAACTCATCTTGCGCGAATCCGGAAAATATACAGCAGAAAGAGAGAGATTGTGAGCCAGGCTCTGCAAAAACACCTGCCTTCAGGAACCGGATTTCGAGTGAGCGAAGGAAGGATGTCAGTTTGGGTCATTCTTCCTGACGGTATCGATTCCGCGGAGCTTCACAGAGAGGCGCGAGCCTTAGGGGGGTCATTTGTCCCCGGCTCCGCTTTCTGCTTTAGCGGGGGAGGCGAGAGGAATCTTCTCATTTCATATGCCGGTTCGTCAGAACAAGGGATTGTGCAAGAAATCAAAACCCTTGGCAATCTAATCAGTAGGAGGATTTCCAGCCGTGGGTGATTTGCTTACCCGTATGCGCCGTAAAACCCCTGGCTTTAGCTATGGCGATATATGGCGCGCTTCCCGGGAAACTTCGCGGGACGCTGTTGGCATGAGATTAGACTTGACAGCAGGCCATATCTTACATAGAATAGAGTCACACGAAACATAGCAGGGAACCCCTGGTAGAGGATTTAACTGCAATCGAAGTTTCTGGGGCGACATAGCCAAGTGGTAAGGCGGCGGTCTGCAAAACCGCTATTCCCCGGTTCAAATCCGGGTGTCGCCTCCATTTTTTTTGTGCTTGCGTAGGCGGTTTCTTGTTGACACCACATATCCGTCTTATTCCCACTCCTATTCGGCATCTCATTGATACCATGGATACATGGCTATTGACGTATGGCTATGGACGCATCACTATGGCCACATGACTATGGACGTATGAATACCGGGATACGGCGAATGGTACATCTCTGCCGGCGTAGTCGCAGGTGGAGCTATCCTGTGCTTCTCTTGTGCAAGACAACAAGTAAGGTAAAGGGCGCCACATGCACTTCATAGGGCGCCCTTCTCTTTCTCGAAGAACTCACGTGTTTTTTCGAAGCTCGGCCTGCTCAACCTGTGGTACGCGGNNCGGTTGGCTTCAGCCTGGGTATGAGTTCATTAGTTTTCGCTTGTTTTCCGATTGTCTCGGGTGGCCCCGCACGGTGCCGTACACTTTCCGGAACCGGCGATTACTTATGGCGGAGACCGTTGTTCTCTCCCACATTATGTTAACGCAGCTCGCTTGAATCGCAAAAACTGGTCGCCGTCTTCGGCGAAATTGGCAGTTGCAGGACAAGTTCAACGGTCTCATGGCGATCTACTTAGAGCAAGTGGCATGCGACCAAGTGGCCGCCGCCTATGTCTCTTAGTTCAGGATTCCTGGCTTCAGCGCACGCGTCTGCGCTCTCAGGGCACCTATCATAGAAGCGGCATCTGGGCTTAGGGTTTATCGGCTTGCTCACACCGCCCTTGATATTGGGGATTGGGCGGTCTATAGCCGGATCCGGAACCGGGACAGCCGATATCAGCGCCTTAGTATAAGGATGGAGAGGCCTCTTGACGATGTCTTCAGAGTCTCCCAGCTCGACTATTTTCCCCAGGTACATGACAGCGATCCTATCGCATAGGTATCTTGCGACAGCCAAGTCGTGGGTGATGTAAAGATAGCTGATGCCGAGGTCCTCACGGAGCTGGGCCATGAGCTTCATGATGCCGGTGCGAATAGAGACATCCAGCATTGAAGTGGGCTCATCCGCGACGACAAAACTTGGCCTGACCACCAGCGCCCTGGCAATAGCCACTCTTTGCCTTTGCCCTCCTGAGAGTTCATGCGGAAACCGGAACAAGAAGGCTGAAGGAGGCGCAAGGCCTACGAGGCTCAGCATTTCTTCCACCTGAGCTTCGCGTTGCTCAAATGTCCCGATAACGTTTACGTTAAGTGGTTCAGCCACTATGTCAAAAATCGTCATTCTTGGATCAAGGGACTCATAAGGGTCCTGAAAAATCATTTGGACTTTCTGACGGAATTCCATCATATCGCGTCCTTTGATCCCTGCCACATCAGTATCTTCTATGAGAATTCTCCCTGAGGTCGGGGTTGCGAGGCGTACTATCAAGCGGCCGGTAGTTGTTTTGCCGCAGCCGGATTCCCCGACAAGTCCTAACACTTCGCCGCGGTTCACCTTGAAGCTGACGTCATCCACAGCATGTAGCAGCGATTTGTGAGCCGTGAAAAAACCTTGGTTCACAGGGTAGTATTTTGAGAGATTACATACTTCAAGTATTACGTCTTTTGACTCAGTTACCGCCGGAAGAGTCAATGCCGTCACCCCCTTTGTCAGGCGCGCGTCGTGTAGTCTTGTTGTGTGCGATCCCATTCTGCGTGTTCGTACTCTTCGTAGTCACGTGTTTTCCAGTCGCATTCTGTTCAGTCACGCACCGCGCTGTCGCATGCCGCGCGGTCTCTTGCTGTACGCAGGACTTACCTTGTTCAGTCCTAACAGGATTGTGACACGCCAAATAGTGACCCTCCGTGATTTCACGCCAGGGGGGCTCCGCCTCTTTGCACTCCTTGGTTGCCCAATCACACCGTGGATGGAATCTGCAGCCTGTGGGAGGGTCCAGTAGGTTAGGGGGTTCTCCCGGGATTGTCACAAGGTCATGTTTCTCACCGAGGATACTTGGATATGCGTGCATGAGGCTGTATGTGTATGGGTTCTTCGGCCTCTTGAACACGTCGTCCGCAGGGCCAAGCTCCAGGAGTTTGCCTGCGTACATTACGCCGACTATGTCACTTACCTCGGCGATAACCGACACGTCGTGAGAAATATAGATCATGCTCATATTGATTTTGCGTCGTATTTCCTCTATTTCCCGGAGGATTTTGTCTTGCACAATTACGTCCAAGGCGGTTGTAGGCTCGTCCGCAATAATGAGGCTTGGATTACATGCAAGTGCCATGGCGATAACCGCGCGTTGTTTCATACCGCCGCTGTATTCATGGGGATAGTGATCCATGCGTTCCTCGGGGATTCCCACGAGTTCAAATAGGGACTTCACACGCTCTCTGGCTTTGTCCTCAGAGGTTTCAGGTTCATGGGTCACAATGGCCTCGACGATTTGATTTCCTACACTGTAAACAGGATTAAGAGAGTTCATTGCAGCCTGGAAAATCATTGCTACTTCCTTCCATCGAAGCTGCCTAACCTCTTCATCACTTAAAGCGTATAGGTCATGCCCGCCGAAGAGGACCCGTCCCTTGACAATCTTGGCATTGTACGGCAAGAGCCTCATTATGGACATGGCGATTGATGTCTTGCCACAACCGGATTCCCCGACAAGGCCCAGAGATTGGCCTTTTTTCAGGGAAAAGGATACGCTGTCTATCGCCTGAACCCAACCGGCTTTGGTCTTGTAATGCATAGTGAGATCCTCAAGACGGAGTAAGGTGTCCATTCTCATATCACCTCTTTCTAAGCCGAGGGTTCACGACTTCGTCGAGTCCTCTCCCGACCATGTAAAATGCAGCACAGAAAAGGGTGATGGCAAGGCCTGCAGGAGCCCAGAGCCACCAGTACCTGGCAAAGTCGAAGAGGTACCCGGCGACATCAGCGGTATGAATCATCATACCCCAGCTCATGTCTATATTCAGGACACCGAAGAACGACAGAGTCGCTTCGCTCAAAATAGCTGATGTAACACTGAACATCATATACAGAAAGGAGAGAGGCAGGACATTAGGAATGATATGTGAGACGATTATGTGAAAATCACTTCCTCCGGCAACGCGCGCTGCGTCAATATAAGGCCTTACAGATACGGACAACGCCTGTGCCTTCAGTATGATCGTTATGCCTCCGAATCCTCCCAGCACTCCCAGGATTATTGCAAACGGGAGAAATGACAGCTTGACCATAGCACCTACGACAACCAGCAACGGTATGAACGGGAACAATAAAATGATGTCAGCTATACGCATGAAGAGAGTATCTACGAATCCGCCGTAGTAAGCCGCCGCTGTACCCACTGCAGTCCCTATTACCACTGTAATGAGAGCTGACAAGACACCTAGCAGGAATTCCCGGCCTGTGCTGTGCATAAGCTGGGCCAGAATATCCCTGCCTATTGGGTCAGTGCCCAAAAGGTGCGTAGCGCTTGGAGGTGATGGGTGCATCATCATTGGATCGAACCCTACCACAGGGTCATACACCATTGGATCCCATACGGTATTGATCATCACAGGCCACATTGCGCCGAATATCCCAAATGCTATGATTAAGATAATACCCAGCATTCCTATGCGGCTTTCTCTGAATATCTCCCAGCTTTGCCCAAGACTCCGCCGGGTAAGCTTCCATCTGATTTTCCAAATAGGCTCAGCAAGAGAGGTGGGCCCTGTCTCGTGAGTCGGTACAAGTTCATTCATTTTGATTCATCCACCTTATTTCGGCCGGGCTGAGTCTAGACGCCCGACTGTCCTGTATACGTAATCCTAGGATCGAGCACAGCATAGAGTATGTCCGCGACAAAGTGTGCTATCAAAAGGAATATCCCGGTGAACGCCAAGGCGCCTGTAGCAAGGGGATAATCGTTGGATAGCGCTGCCGCAAACAGTGTCTGACCCAGCCCAGGCCATGAAAACATGGTCTCAGTAACCATTCCCCCGCTCATCGAGCTTGCCAAGGAAAGCACAAGGCTGGTCACGGTCGGCAGCAGGGCGGTGCGTGCTGCGTAGCGATCCCTTACAATCCGATCCGGCAGGCCTTTGGCACGTGCCGCCATCACGTAGTCTTCTTGGACCGTTTCAAGCATCGAGTCTCGCATAAGGAGCATGGTGCCTGCGAAGTTTATCAGAGTAAGTGTGAATACAGGCAAAATCATGTGACGAGTTATGTCCCATATATATACGAGCATGCCTTTCCTTACTGCGAC
>MTKW01009271.1_pt1 | contig 23701 bp, 16 predicted proteins | sample 1042761 | NCBI WGS metagenome assembly MTKW01 (sample SAMN06205366, study PRJNA360243) | anaerobic digester metagenome | biome: Wastewater treatment plant; feature: Anaerobic digester sludge; material: sludge; isolation source: anaerobic digester fed with sludge from wastewater treatment plant ...
TCTGTTAACTCAGGCAACACTCTTTAGTCAGAATCGGCAGCTGAGAAAACCCTTCTCCGGCGCGGCTTGGCCGTAGAAATCTCCCACCCATTCTGATTCGTATGGAGCAGCTTGTGAGCAAGCTCAGAACCAGGTTCACCGAAAAACTCGTTGTATATATCCTGAACTGCAGGATTTTCGTGAGAGAACCTGAGATCTGCCTGGTCGTCAAGGCCGTACAGTATCCGGGCCCTATCTCCGGCCAACTCCTCATCATCCACAGAAATAGGCTGTCCGCCGCCGCCGGCACAGCCACCGGGACAGGCCATGATCTCGACAAAATCATAGTCTGCCTGGCCCTGCTTTATTGCCTCGATAAGCTTACGGGCATTACCTAATCCGTGAGCGACAGCAACCTTGAGAGTTTTGCCGGGAAGCACAAACTTGGCCTCTTTCCAACCGTCAAGGCCTCTGACTTCAGTAAATGCCGTTGGTTCAGGGTTTTTGCCAGTAACCAGGAAGTATGCAGACCTTAGGGCAGCTTCCATTACCCCTCCGGTAGCCCCGAATATTACACCGGCTCCCGTAGAAACACCCAAGGGGGTATCCCATTCCTCTTCAGCCAATCTCTCGGCCTGTACTCCTTCTTCCTTAATCAGGGCGCACAATTCTCTTGTTGTGAGCACCAGATCAACGTCCTGACCGGCCCCTGCTTGATTCATAACAGAAAGCCCTGCTTCATATTTCTTTGCAGTACACGGCATTATGGAAATCACTGCAATCTTCTCAGCAGGAACTCCTAACAGCTGGGCATAGTAAGTCTTGGCTACCGCACCAAACATCTGCTGAGGAGACTTTGTGCTCGATATGTTCGGCATAATCTCTGGATACTGGGTCTTTGCAAACCTTACCCATCCCGGGCAACAAGATGTGAAAAGGGGCAGAGGCCCGGGCTTATGATGGCTCTCTTTTACTCCAAGCCTTTCAAGAAGCTCAGTACCTTCTTCCATTATCGTAAGGTCCGCGGTAAAACAAGTGTCAAACACATAGTCAAAACCCAGGTGTTTCAGCGTTGCGACCATGCGTCCCGGAGTTGCTAACTCAGGGGGCATGTCTAAGCCCTCGCCCCAGGCAGCCCGAACTGCCGGTGCTACCTGCACCACAGTAATTTTATCAGGATCAGAAATGAGTTCCCATGCACGGTCTGTCTCGTCTTTTTCACTCAGTGCACCTACAGGGCAATGGGTAACACATTGGCCGCAAAAGGCACAGTCTGATTCGCCCAAACGCCGTCCGTATGCCGGCTCAATAGCAGTTCTTGCTCCGGTACCTGATATTCGCCACACACCAAGGGACTGAATCTTATCACACAAACTTACACAACGATAACACATGATGCATTTCTTAGGATCCCGGACTATTGAAGGAGTGCTTTCGTCCTTCTTTTGAACAGGAAGATCCTTGTCAAGCCTTACATCCCGCACACCCAGATCATGAGCCAGGCTCTGCAGCTTGCAGTTCCCGTTTCTAGGGCAGGTCGGGCAATTGCAGTCATGCTGGGTTAACAGAAGTTCAACTGCCATTCTACGGGCATGACGGACCCTGGCACTGGCAGTAAACACTTCCATACCCTCTTGCACAACGGTATTACAAGCGGTTACTAGTTTCTGGGCATCTTTAAGCTCCACAACGCAAACCCTGCATGCCCCTATTTCATTTATCCCTTCAAGATAGCAAAGGGTCGGTATTCTTAACCGCGATTTCGTCGCAGCATCAAGGATGGTAGTCCCTTCAGGAACCTCAATAGGCCTTCCGTCTATGAAAAGTTTTACCATCTTGCAAGCCTACCTCCTTCCATGGAACCGGATCCGTAATGGTCACACCTGAGACAGCGCCGTGCTTCATGAAGAGCTTCTTTGAAATCCATGTTCAGTTCAAACTGTTTCCAGTCATGGATTCTCTCAGAACCAGGCCTTTCTCGCATGTTGACTCTACCTGTCGGTGATAAATCTCCAGGGATGGCTGCAGGTATGCAAATCGTCTCTTCAGGAATACGTCCCTGCCCACCTAGATGCAGGTCAATATTGAATGCGGCTACCTTTCCTGCTCCTATCGCTTTAATCGCTGTGGCAGGGCCGGTTACACAGTCACCGCCTGCGAAAATCCCTGGATTTGCCTGGATTGAAAGATCATCTTGAGCCACGACTGTGTTTCTTGAACAAGGAATTCCGTCTTTAGCAAGAAAGCCTGATTCTATGTCCTGGCCTATTGCAACAATAACTACATCACAAAGAACTCTCTCATCAGGAGCACCCGATGGCACCGGCTTCGGCCTGCCAGATGCATCGATTGCACCTACAGTCATCTCTTTAAGCCAAATCGCGGAAACCTGTCCGTTGTCATCCTGTTCTACCTTTGAAGGAGCCATAAGTTCAAGAATATCAACGCCCTCAGCAAGGGCACCCTCTATCTCTTCGCGCTGAGCAGTCATATCCTGCATCCTACGCCTGTACGCCACACTCACTTCCGATGCGCCGAGTCTTACAGAACTGCGGGCAGCGTCCATGGCAACGTTGCCACCGCCAATAACGACTACTCTTTTCCCTTTCAGGTCTACAGGTTTTCCCAGAGCAATATCCCTTAGCATCTTAACAGCTGGAACCACTCCGGTTGCTTCCTCGCCTGAAACTCTCATTTTACGGTCTCCATGGGCACCTATGGCTACGTAGACAGCATCGTAGTTCTTTTTCAGACTCTCCAAAGTCCCATCTCTGCCTACTTCAAAATTAGTGTGAACTGTCACACCCAGACTCAATATTGTCTCAATTTCCCTGTCCAATATGCTCTTCGGGAGCCTGTACTCAGGAATACCATATCTGAGCATTCCTCCCAGTTTTGGCTGCTTTTCAAATACAGTTACGTCGTGACCCATTAAAGCCAGGTAGTAAGCTGCTGTTAGGCCAGAGGGCCCCCCGCCGATAATGGCCACTTTCTTGCCGGTAAATGGCATTGGTTCAGGGACAGGTACGTCACCGGCAGCTTCTACTGCATACCGCTTAAGGCCCCTGATGTTAATTGCGTCATCCAGCATCGAGCGCCTGCAGTGAGGTTCGCAGGGATGCTCGCAAACAAGAGCGCAGGCTGACGGGAAGGGGTTGTCCTGCCTGATGAGTCTGACAGCATCCTGAGGATTGCCGGCCCTGATCAAAGCAATATACCCTGGAACATCTACACCTGCCGGACAGGCTGAACGGCATGGTACCGGGGCTGCAAAAGTTCCAAGACAGTGCCCTTCCTCTACATGCGAAACATAATCTTGTTCAAACTCTCTAGCGGACTTCAAAACCATGGCCGCAGCATCAGAGCCAATAACACAGTCAGCCGTATCCATTACCGATTCAGCTACTTCTTCCAGTAATTCAATTGTGTCTTCATCGCCTTTGCCATCTAGAATGTCGTCCAGAAGGTCACCCAGTCTGCCCAGTCCTATCCTGCACGGTACACACTTACCGCACGTTTGGGCGTGACAGAGCCTCAAGAACACAGAAGCCATGTCCACAGGGCATATGCCTGGCGGGGCAGCTGCCAACCGCCGTTCCATCTCCTGGACCATACGTTCCATTACGATTTCGGCATCATCTGGCGTATAGACCGTAAGTCTGCTCACCTGAGAGTGCTCCTTTCAACTTCCGTAATAATTGTGCATTTAAGCACAAAGTCCCAGTGAATTATAACACAAATTTGGAGATAGTGTTCACTTTTACTGAACACTTTTCAGTGAAAAAGATAAACACCCACCATACAAGGTGTTTTTGATATGTATACTTGTCAGTTTACCTGTTTGGCGACGCAGGAAATCAGTATTTACCGGGCAGAAGCTGCAAGCTGTATGGTTTCCGGACACCTTGCCGAAAAGCTGTACGGTTTCCGGACACCCATCTGGAAAAACTACAGGTTTTCAAAAAGATGTGCAATTTCCATACTGCTTTTCAGAAAGCTGTATGGTTTCCGGACACCTTGCCGAAAAGCTGTACGGTTTCCAGACACCCATCTGGAAAAACTACAGGTTTTCAAAAAGATGTGCAATTTCCATACTGCTTTTCAGAAAGCTGTATGGTTTCCGTACCGGTTGGCTGGCAAACTACCGGTCAATCATTGGAAACCACTCTCGACGAAGAATAAGCCTTACTCGAAACTTCAGAATTTTTTGAATAGTGCTCTTCCGGAATTTCTCCCACAAGTTCCTCGAGCAAGTCGTCCATAGTGATTATGCCCAAAGGCAAATTTCGTTGTGCTACTACTGCCATGTGGACCTTATCCCTCTTGAGCGTTGAGAATACTCTCAGAATGCTGTCATCTGCCTGAACAAAGTACACTGGCCGCATTACTGCCGCAACAGGGAGTGAACCCTTCTGAGGGTTTGATACTATTTCCCGTATTGCATCTTTAATATACAAAACCCCAATGATTCTACCTTCAGAATCTGAAAGAATGGGAACCCGGCTGTACCTGTGTTCTCTAAACTGATCAATACCCTCTCTAAGCGTGGTTGAAGGCCGGTAAGTAACTACATTCTTCAGGGGCATGAAGACGTCAATAACCTTCTTGTCCTTGGAGTTAAATACACTGTCTACAACATCTTTGTCCTCGGGCTTAACATAGCCTTCTTCTTCAGCCATTTCAAACACAGCCAGGACTTCTGACTCAGGTTTCTGATATGTCTCCTTTCTCCTCCGGGAAAGAATCGAGGTCAACATGGAAGGAATTGCCCCCATTAGATATGAAACCGGGCTCAGAACTTTGACAGAACAGTCCAGCAATAAGGCAACTGAGAGGGCTGCGCTGGTCGGAGCTTTTGCAGCGTAAGTCTTGGGAACAAGCTCTGAGAACACAAAAACGAAGGCAGTTGTAACAAGCGAAACAATTGCTACCGTCAAGGGCCCTTTGAATTCCAGAGAATATGCTATTGATAGTGCAGTCACTGAAGCAAGAATCGTAAATACATTTGTCCCAACCAAAACCGCTGATAAGGTGTTTTTCGAGTTTCGTTTCATACCCTTGAGCAATTTGGCTCTTCGGTCGCCTTCCCTTGCCAGGCTGTCGATAACCCATTTGTCCATTGCCAAAAAGGCAGTTTCAGCACCGGCAAAAAAACCTACTGACAGAAGCGATACCAAAAATAAAGCTGCTCTAATGAAGATTGATGTAAAAGATACGTCACTATCCATAATTACCTGGTTTCTACCTCAATTCTCTCTATTAGTACTTTGTTGATCCTCGGCCCCTTAACATCTTGTACGGTAAAGCAGACTTTCGGGTCAATGAGACAAAATGTGTCACCGGGAAACGGAACTCTCTCAAGAAATGTCATCACAAGTCCTGCAATAGAATCACAGTCTTCATTCTCTATTTCAATACCTGTCAAACCCTCAAAGTCAGCAAGACTAATACTTCCCGGTACCCTCCATCTCCCATTTCCAAAATCCACAATTTCACGATTTTCCAGGTCGTATTCGTCCTGTATGTCTCCTACGATCTCCTCAATAACGTCTTCAAGAGTCACGAGCCCTGAAACTCCGTCAAACTCATCAATAACGATAGCCATGTGCACTCCTCTGGCTTTCATTTCGTACAGCAGATCAGAAACATTCTTGCTTTCCGGTATGAAATAAGGGGCACATGCGAACTGTTTCGCGGGGATATCCGAAAGAGCGTCTGCCTTATTAGCTGTTCTTTCACCGATGAACACTGCAAGATCCTTGATGTTTACGATTCCGGTTATGTTGTCCTTTGAATCCAAGTAAACCGGAATACGGGAAAACCCACGCTTTAACATAAGTTTGAGAACATCCAGCACGCTCTTGTCTTCTTGCATTGCAGCCATTCTTGGCCTTGGCACCATGATTTCTGATGCTTCAAGGCCCCGGGAATCTATAACCCCGGTAATTATCTCCTTTTCAGCATTCCCTATTGCTCCAGTATCCTCACCATATTCAAGGGCCGCCAGAACCCGGGCTTCAGACAAATCTTCTGTGTGCTCGGTGTTTTCGGGAAGAAGCTTTGAGAAGAAAGCAGCCACTTCCACAAGCACCCTGGAAAAAGGGGTCATGATTGCCTGAAACCATGAAAGCACGGTTATCACTCTCAGAGCACTGCTTTCCGGGTTGGACCCCATCAGAAACTTCGGTGTAATTTCTCCAAATATCAGTATGAGAATAGTTCCGGCAATCATGGCTATCAGCTCGGCAATACCTTTTGATTTTGGAAACCATGAGTAAACTATCACGGCGATAACTGAAGAAAATGTGATATTAACAAGGGTGTTACCGAAGAGGATACTTGAAAGGAAAGAACCAGGATCCCTTTTCAGGCCAACGACTTTCCCGGCCTTTGTGTTACCCGAATAGGCGCTCTTCAATTTGACCTCATCTGAAGAAAATATGGCGCTTTCTGAACCAGAAAAAAACCCGGACAATAATAGGCAAACCAATGCTATAAAGTAACTACTACCTCCAGGGTCGTCCACTCATCATCACCTTCCGAGAACCGTATTGATTACATTTTAACCCATATCCTCCATCATGACAACATCAGCATAATCAGTAACTTACAACAATGAGGCAGCAGTTGTTCTGCTGCCTCATTTCAATCTTGCCAACCAAAGAATACTGATTCCGCTACTTAATCATGTGCAGCCAGTCACCAAGCAAGAACTGCATCCTGCCAAGGAAAAGGGATACACGTGCCATAACAGTATTGCCGAAGGCTGCGCCAAAGGCTACCATCATAACCCAACGTCCCATACTGGATATCTTACCCTGAACACCCTTTTTCTCGAGGGTGAACAAGAAGTATACCAGGGCGGTAAAGGTACCCACAACATAGATAATGTTTGAGACATTCACCCACCAATCGCCTGTGCCCCAAAGGGGCAGGAAGGTAGCCCTAACCTGGTCAATGAACATGGGCTTAAATGTCGTTGACAATATATACCCAGAGCCGATTCCCAACAGAAAACAGATGTGATACCGGCTAACCCATGCAATGGACTTTACATATCTTGTGTAGATCATAAGGCCGATAATGATGGGGACAATATACCACCATTTTCCTTCTTCCATTATCTTTAACTGAAAGCTCGGCCTTATATAGTTAAACCATTGCACCGCTACTTGATAACCGGCAAACAGGCCTACATAGGTGTTCTCGGCAAAACGATAAGCCGGGTTATCTTTAAATATCACGGAAAGAAGCAATATAGTGATAATAGCCTGAAGCCAGGTACCGAATACTTCCACTGTTTTTCACCTCCTGTCAGCCGTTACGGCCAAGCGTAAGTCACTTTTCACGAGTAAGGAGATAACCCAGGTTTCCAAGAATGATAAACACAATGATCAACGCGTGGGAAAAGGATTGCGCGTCCATACCGGCTGTAGCACTACCGGGATTTCCAACAAGAGCCTCATACTCGGCTGCGCCCTTCATGCCCAGCACTCCTGCCAGAACCTGGCCTGACTGAATCAACGGCATGAGTTCAGGCACACTGACCGATACAGTGGACACTATAAAAGGTATATTGTGAGGCGATGTTACGTGCCTGATATATTCCCTTTCACCAGGGGTGCCAGTAACAAATATGAATATTGCATCTGCATCTTTGATAGTGGGTACCTCGGCCAAAAGGGGCAGTGATTTCAGGTCATTTCCGTAATGATCAACACCTACTGCTGCATCGTATATGCTTGCAAGCATCTTCTGCAGCAACACTTCTCGTCCCGGTTTGTACCCAACGTTAATCCAGTCGACTCCGTATTCCTTGTCAGGAAACTCATCAGCGGCGATAGAAAACGCCGTGTCAGCCATGTCACCGGCCATCACCCACATGCCCGCGCAAATGAACCGCAGATCCTTCCTGAATCCCTGTCTCACCAGGGACTGAGCTGCAGGCATGAGCTCAGGAATCCCTCCGGCAGAATGGTCGAACCCAAGATACACAATACTACCTGAAGGCAGTGAGTCAATAAAACTGTGTACCCTTTTTGTCTCATCAGACGGTATTATGGCAAGCCCTATAGGGTTCAGCAGTGATAGGGCAATTACAAATATCATTAGAGCGTAAATGACTCGCCTGTCAATATTAGCCAGTTTTTGCCACACTGTAATTCACCTCCTTATCATAAAGTCAATACTATTCACCGGTACCACCAAGGTGGCCACGCTCAATTCCAACAAGAATTCTCAAAGCAGTGGCAATACCGCCAAGAGTAGCGCCAATCTGAATGCCTCTCATACCTGCGGAGTTAGGCACTTTCAGAATCCAGTCTGCTGCATTGCCAACCCGATCGCCAAGAAGAACTGTACCCAGAGGTACCCGTCCAAGCATCATAATTACGGCAGCGATCAAAAGAACGCTGGCTTCCAGGTTTCTAACCCTGAAGGCTCTGTACGCGGCAGCACCAATGTAAAACACCAAAGTTGAGTAAACCGTTGCGTTCATGGGTGCTATCATCTGATTGTACATAAATTTCCAACCGACGTGGTTTGCATTCTTGGCAATAAAAACGCCGAAAAATGCCATGCCAAACATACAGATCATAAGCCACATGCTAAATCCATAGCCTTCACGCTTATGCTGTACCCGCCTGCCATGGATCTGCGCGAGGTTAACCACACCGACCGCAACTGCCCAGGCCTCTACCATTAAGAACCAGTCATCTACATATCCTTTCCATTCAGCAAGAGCAGGAATCCCTTCCACAAACATAGCAACTATAACGAACAATCCAAAGGCTAATCCAATTAGTATTGGTAATTCTCTTTTCAACAATTGTCCCCCCTCTCATAGAAGCACTCCGGAGATTAGTCGAAACAAAGGGTTCAAGTGATTGATAAAAAGACTTACTTGGCCATAATGTCTTTCAACACAGTCACGTTCATGGTTTGCAGAAGTGTGCCAAGAATGATGAAGATTGCTGCAAACATCTTGCCCCAATCCTGGACCACAAGACTGCCCATAAGGATGGGCTCCTTGGTAAGGTACGCGCTTGCAGCGTACATCTCCTCACCGATAAGAGCATAGTCACAAGCTGCTACAAAAAAGGGGATCTGGTGGGTGTTTGCGGTGCCTGCTATCTGAATTGCTCCGGCAGTAGCGCCTACTTCAGCAAAAATGAGGGATTCAGCCCAGAAGGCGCCAAGAAGCAGGTTAGCTGCAGGTTTTTCCCTGTACATTATACCTGTGACACCAGATGCATAAGCAAACTGGTCCTCTGAAATGAAACGGACGTTTTCAGGCTGGAAGTTCGCAACTTTTCCTTCTTCGATGAAAGATTGCTTCACAATTTCTTCTGATATGGGATAGACTATAGTCATTCTGTTGGTAGCAATCAGTTCAGTGTCATACTTGGCACACTGGCGCGCGACGTAGCCCAAAATTGAAAGCGCCGCCAAGGTCTGGGCATTATCAACACTTCCGATACCAGGTGAGAAATGAACAGGCCTTCCCATTTCTGTACACCGTCCTATTGCTTCATCGAGAGCATCCAAACCGGGAACCTTGTACAATTCAGGAATCTTTATGCCTTTTCGAGCCCTGGAGATCATCTGCAAAATCATTAGACAGTAGATGATCAGGGTAATAGTGGCAAACACCTGCTCTTTCGCGAAAGTCATTATTTTCACCTACCTTTCAAACAATTGTTTACCTTCAGGTAATTCTGTACCTTCAGGCTGTTCAATAATATTCGGCGGAAAATCGAAAAATCCTTCTTTCATACTAACAATAATGTGGTAATCCTTGTAATCCATGGTATACTGCGAAATTTGGGCAAATCCGCCCTGAAAATATGCTGTTTCAGTCCTGTCGGCCAATCAGGAGAAGATTCTGAGGATGGGAATCTGGAAATTGAGATTGTAATCCGGCTATTTTGTTTTTGACCCGGTGGCCCCCTGGCTCATCATAATGCTCTTCATTCCGTCAGTAGCCTGGACCTTGCCATCAGGCATAACCCATAAGGCTTCAACACCGTCAAGACTCTCCGCCAGAGGCCGGCTCTCTTCGTAGGGCAACAAGAACAGAGTTGTTGACATGAAATCAGCTATTCCTGAATGCTCTGTCATTACAGTTACCGCGCGGTAATACTCTGCAGGCATAAGGGTTTCGGGGTCAATAATATGATGATATCTTTTGCCGCCTACGGTATAGTATCTTTGATAATCTCCGCTGCTTGCCACTGACGCGTCATTAAGGTAAATAACGTCAAGAAGATGCTGTTCAGATACAATTGACTGGCCTGGGTTCTGTATGCCTACGCCCCAGCGTTCCCGAATTCCGTCAAGAGGTTTGCCTATTGCCCGCACGTTGCCGCCTGAGCTTAACATTCCTGATTCAAGCCCCAGGGCTATCAACTCCTGGGCCACCATTTCAGTTGCATAACCTTTGGCTACAGCACCGACGTCCAACCTCATCTCTTGGTCCTCAAGGTATACTGTACTGTTTTCTGTATCTACAATAACTTTGTCAATATCAGTGTGTTTCGCAGCCTCCTTCAGGGCTTCCATAGGAGGCAGCTTGGCGCTACCGGGAGCATCAAGTCCTTCCTGCCGGTACTCGTGCCATATGCGTAACACTGCACCCATTGCAATGTTCACCTTTCCACCTGTGCGCTGGTACCAGTCTTTTGAAAAGAGAATGAGGTCTATTATCTCTTGATTCACCTTGACCGGTTTCACTCCTGCATTGTCGTTTATTGTCTTAATGTTATTTACACCTTTGTAGTCGTTATATATGTCATATAACCGGTGAAGCTCGTGCATACGTGTGTGAACCCTTTTGCAATAAGTGTCGAACTCATCCTTGTTCTTGGTATACCCTACCAAAGTCACTATAGTGTCAAAGGTATCGAAGAAGCTGTCTGTATAGTGTACCGGAGTAGTATATTTGGAAATTCGTGTATTCAGCAATTGGCATCCGCTAACAGAAGCAGATAAGGCAAGGGCCATAAACAAGCTTATCAGCCTCAATGAAGATTTCATATCTTTCTTTGCCACATCTTATCACCACTTCTTCATGTTAAGGAAATAGCCTTCGCACTTACAATACCCTTTCTTCCAGGAGTGCATAATGCAATTCGACAGGCAGTGTTCTGTTTCCTGTGGAACCGCAGGGATTTATGTAGTACTCCCCCATCTGACGACGGGGGAGCACCGGAAAACCTGCTGTTCTTGAACTAGATGCTATTTGGCGTTGCCGAAAGACTTTGCAACAGCAGCAATGTAGTCTTGCACAGTAATGGTTACAGTAGAAGTAAGTTCTGGTACATCAGGTACTGATGGATGAGAAGCGTCACGCTCTTTGGCCTTCATAGCCTTGATCTCTTCTACCGTCTTACCTTCCATCCATTTCTCAAGTTCCACAATTTGCTCGAACCATTCTTTTTCGATGGTAGAAACTTTCCTCATACCATATTTGTCGCCAAGTTCCACTTTGCTCTCAATCTCAGCGGTCTTGTCTGAAGTTACCTTCCCCTCTTTGTCGAATGCGACTCTGGTCTGAGCCACGTCGATAATGGTGCGTACAACCTTGCCATCCTTGTCAAAGGCACTGACAGCAATAGTGGTATTTACCTCAGCCTGAGGAAGAGTCTCTTTTCCATCAGCCTGAGAATAACCTCTGGACTTTGCAGTGGATATGTCGCTTCCAAGGCCCAGTTTAACAGCACCTTCGAGAACCTCAACTGCGCTCTTGTAAGCTTCCTCAACAGCAGCCAGGTAATCTTGAACAGTGATGGTTACAGTAGAAGTCAGCTCTGGCACAGCAGGTACTGATGGATGAGAAGCATCACGCTCTTTGACCTTCATACTCTTGATTTCATCTACAGTCTTCCCAACCATCCATTTCTCGAGTTCTGCAACCTGCTCATACCATTCTTTGCTGATGGTAGAGACCTTCTTCATACCGTAGTCCTCTTTAAGCTCAACCTTGGTCTTGCCAGGAATAGACAGATCAGATGCAACCTGAAGATCTTTGTCGTAGGCTACTTTTGTTTGGGCAGTATCAACGGACACCTTGAGTACTTTGCCGTCTTTGTCGAAAGCAACCCCAGCAAATACTGTATCAACCTGAGCCGCCGGAGGCTTGACAGTCCCATCATCGCCTACAGTAAGATCGGCAGACTTGGCAATGCTGGTGACATGCCCAAGGCCTATCTTCGCAATCGTTGGTTCAGCAGGTTTAGCAGGTTCTTTGGGTTTCGGAGGCTCCGTAGGAGTACAGCCGGCCACGGAAAGAAGAACCAGTACAAGCACAAGGAAAATTGATGATGCCCTTTTCATATTCCCCTTCCTTTCTGAAACTTTTCCTCGCCTTAAAATGTATCACTTGTAGGTTAATAGGTCTATAGTTTTATAGTTCCAATATAGAAAGTGATTGTGCGAGCTTTCTCCTATTGAAGAGCAATAATTGCGGGTTCCTAACACGACATTTAACCAGCTACACCGCTAAATAGTTAGCGTGTAAACTTGATGCGGCCGGCATTGCACGACCGAGCGGCAGAGGAGATAGCTTATCCTATTGGCATGACGATAAAGGGTGCCAATTCGACAAAAGCGGGTCAAATAAAGAGATCTAGTGTAGAACTATCGCGCTAGGCAGAATCGTCAAGAAGAATCCAGAGTAACCATGTAAGCGGGTCATGTGCAATCTTCCCAGCCTACTTAGGTCTTGAATAATAAGAAGAAAGATAATGCGGCCCTACTCAGGGCGCCTTGCCTGCCATTTGCAAAACAGCCATGCAAAAGTAAGCATCTGCAATGTAATCTCGGGTACTCCAATTAATGGGTTATAGCCAAAATTGGTATACCAAAACCCTTCTATGGAACCAGGGCCTGTAATGACAGCTCCCAGGCTTGTAAGAACATGCATAAGCCAAAACAACTTCAGCCAGCCACGCCTATATTATCCCAAATATCAAATAGGTAACCGTATGCATAATTGTAAACCTGTACGTGAATTGGATAACCGGCTTTTTGAAAACTGGCTCTTTCATAGTCTTACACCTCGCTCAGTTGAGTTGGAGCCTAGATTTTTGGGGAGGATGAGTAACCTACGTCCTTGCTTGTACCAGATTTCCCGACTCGTACCGCCTAAGTCCCAGGTTGAATACGTAGCTGGCAGCGGACAGAAAAAACACTGAAGCGCATATGAGTCCGAAAAAGAACAACGGATCAAAATCACGCACAACCTTGACAGGCACCGAGTTAATGAAACCTGCAGGTATTAGTGTAAAAAGCACTACTTTGATTGTGCCGTGGAAAATAACTGACGGGTATGTAGAAAAGTGAATAAGTGAGTTGAAAACTTGTGCCGCTATATTCTCTGAGTTACCGATAAAAAAGGCAAGTGACCCTGCCAACACAGAAAAACCTGTGAAAATACATGCGACAAGGATTCCTGACAGCAAAAATAGGACAATCGCATGCAAAGGCGGCCTGACCAGCAAAATGAATACCAAGGGGCCGAACAACACATCGCCCAGGCCAGACACGTCAACTCGGCTGCACATGGCATGGAGGAGCACATTCTTCGGATAACTCAGGTAAAAATCCAAATTGCCCGAGGATATGATGCCCGCCAGGCGCAATGCGTTACCGAAAATTCCTGTGGCCAACCCATATCCTATCCCGCATATTGCCCACAGGGTAATCACATCATCCTTTGTCCATCCTTGCACTACGGGAAACCGGGTAAAATACATGATCCAGAAGCACAGCCACATGCAATCGTTGACGATCGTGCCGAACATACGTGCAAAAAAGGCGGCCCGGTACTCCATTTCCATGGCTATGTTAACCTTCATGTATTCCCAAACGAACGAAATATACCTGACCAAGGCAGCCACCCCCTTCCTATCCTCCGTGAACATTAACCTGTTTCGCCCCAGTTTTGAAAATCGATGCAACCACAAAAGCTACCACCGTCAACCACACGACTTGTTTCCCCACCAAAACAGCCCATTCTACCGGCGAAAAAGAAATGAAAGTACGTACAGGCCCATAAACAATCAGGCTGGTAGGAAGTGCTCGAGCTACTTGCCGGATCGCATCAGGGAGAATATCCAAAGGAAGCATCATCCCGCCAAAGATCATGACGATTCGCGTGTAGAGAAACCGGAAAGCCCAGGTATCTTCAACCCAAAAGGCTGCAAGCCCTATGCCAAACTGCACACAAAAATCTATGGTGAAGCCGATTATCACACACAGTAACCCAGCCAAAAATGTGCCGGCAGAAAAAACAGGCGGACCGGCAATAGCCCAGGTCACAGACCCGGCAATCAGCAAGTTGAGCACAAAACGAAAGGCAACCTCTGCCATATATCCTGCATAATGAAACAGGGCATAGTTGTAAGGCCTGCTGAGGCTATAGGCAAGGGATCCGGATTTGACCTCTTCGTCAATGGTCTTCCCTACTGCAGGCATACCCATAACCATGCTCTCGGCCAGGGCCAAATACCATATCATCTCCTTCATTGTGAATCCGGAGATATCAGCTGTGCCTTCCCAGGAATAGGTGGCCTGCCAAAGCTGAGCGAACACGTACATAACAATTACCAGGAATAGCTGCCTGAATATCACATCGTAGGCATAGGCAAGCCTTGAAAGCAGCCCTACCTTGAATACTTCAACATACTTGGATACCTTCCAGCCCATCTAAGCCCCCTCCTCTTTTGCAGTGAATATGGTTGCGATAATGTCCTCAAGAGGGGGGTCTGATATTGATATATCCTGAACTTCACATTCTCTCAAAATAGACGATATGACCCAATCAATACTGGCGATGCCGGTATCCACTTCGAGTTTCAACCCGGTATCCCTGGACTTGAGTACACTGACGCCGGCTATGTTTAGTTCCGGAGGTGTCGCTGAAAATCTCAAATCAACGATCTTTTTTCTCAGATAGTGATACTTAAGGTTCTTCACCTGATCGTCCAGCACTATCTGTCCGTGGTTGATGATAACCACCCTATCGGCCAGGCGTTCAATATCTCCAACATCGTGGGATGTTAGAAATATTGTAGCCTCTTCCTGATCATTCCATTGTTTGAGAGTCTGGCGCACATTCTGGCGGGCAACTACATCCAATCCGATAGTCGGCTCATCAAGGAAAATGACTTCAGGTTTATGCAACAGCGACGCGGCAATTTCACACCGCATCCTCTGGCCCAGGGAAAGCTTTCTAACGGGAATCTTCACCAGATCACCAATCTCGAAGGCTTCAACCAGGAAGTCGCGACGCTTTGCCTGCTCAGATTGGTCCATTTCGTATATCTTTCCAAGCAGGTTGAAGGTGTCGATCGGAGGCAGGTGGTACCAGAGTTGCGATTTCTGGCCAAATACCGAACCTATCTTGTACGAAAGCCGCTCACGGTCCTTCCATGGAGTAAGCCCCAGCACAGTCGCCTCTCCGCGGGTGGGATGCAGTATGCCTGTGAGCATCTTGATGGTTGTTGACTTGCCTGCTCCGTTAGGGCCTATGAAAGCCACAACCTCTCCGCGCTCTACGTGCAGATCGATGCCTTTAACCGCATGAACATCCAGGGTTGCCGGCCTAATAATGGCCTGAACTGAACCTTTGAGTCCAGGTTCCTTGATCTTGGTAGTAAACGTTTTAGTGAGGTCCTTAGTTGCGATGACCGACGGGATCACCCCGCTCGCTTTTTCCTACTATACGAGGGGATGGTAGATGATGTCAACCGGGTTCTGGGTTATCTATACTAGGCTTGGACTATCAGACCAAATGCAGGCTAAAGTGATAAATTGGCAACGGATTCTGTAATCAGTCATAAGGTGGTAATAGTGCTGATACTGAACAAATTGGTGTTGTAGTGCGGGTTTGTCGCTTAAGAAACCCGTGGGCGCGGTCATTCTGCCCACGGGTTTTTGATTAGTGAAGGAGTCTCTTCATAAAAGCTTCTATGTCACTTCGATGTCAATAGAACGTTACTCAGCAGTCTGTACTCACAATTCCATTCTATCATTTCTATCATTCACCAAGTTTGCTTTTTGCAGTAGCCTCAATACAACTGCAGCAGTCTCGCCGCGGGTGATATTTGCCTTCGGGTTGATCTTGCCGTTTGAACCCACAATCAGGCCGTTGCTCAGATTGAAGTCAACTGCTTCCGCAGCCCATTGGGACTTCCCTTCGTAGTCGCTGAAGGCCTCACTGTTGACTTCTCCCTCCACTCCCTTAAACGGAGTGAGCTTCGAGGCGTTGAATACCATCTGCATTGCTTCCTCACGGGTGATCTTAGCCATCGGATCAAACCTGTTCTCACCCCGCCCAGACACGATTTCGTATTCTGCAGCGGCGGCGACTGCTCCGTTATACCATGCATCTTTCGGTACATCATCGAATGCAGACACGCCTTTTGCAGGGAGACCCAAAGCCCGGACAATGATGGCCGCAAATTCGGCTCTGGTGATCTCTCTGTCTCCGTCAAAGGAATTGTTGCCAGTACCGCGGATGATTTGTCTGCCTGCCATCTCCTTCGCCACATCCTCGTACCACCTACCGCCTGTATCACCAAACAAGACAGTATGGGATACAAGCACATAGGCCGAGTTAGTGCGGGAAGCCACGACGACATAATACTTGCCATCCTCTAAGTATACAGAAGTCGGCACAGGCCGGAAGGTATTATCTTCTTCGAAAACAAGAGCTGTTGAAACGTTTTCCGCGATCTCCTGCGTGACCTCAAAACTCCTTTGTACATACTGCTTAAAGCTGGCGACTTCGACAGTCTTTCCATTGAAAGATGCGGAAACACTGAACACAACAGGAGTACCTAGAATTCCCAGCCCTTCCGACATTGCTGCCGAGTGCAGCGCAGCCGTTTCACCAGGGGAAAGCTGTGAAATGGAGATGGAGATGGGGATGTCGCCATGCTCTGCTTCCGGTCCGAAAAGTTCTTTCACCGCGCCAAAATCTATGGAGGCAGAGGGAATGCTAATGGCTATGGCGCCACTTTGCAATGTCAGAGTCATTTCCCTTTCCGCCATGGTTTCAAAAGTGTTTAGCGGAATCTCAGCGGTTGAGGTGTCATTTTCTGATATGGGAATGACGATTCCCGAACCTCTTTCCGCTGTTTCAATATAGGTTTCCAGCCTTACTCTGTCGACTACGGCAGTTGTAATCGTGCCAGATGTTGTTTCAGCAGTGATATCCTGCCCGTTCTCTGGCGGACGTGTCCCAGGTGACGGTGAACCTTCCTCTCCACCTGTCCCGGGTGTTTCGGGAACAGAAGAAGGAATGGATATTTCATTCTCGCCTGCAACTTCTCCTGTATAGTTACCCTTGCCCACTACCTTTACAGTAATCGTCCTACCCCGGTCTCTCGCTGCCACTGTATAGGTTGGCGCTGTTGCAACCGAACTCCCTCCGGATAACCATACAATGTCATATTCTTCCGGGCTGATTTCAGAGGTGAAGACAGCGGTCAACGTTTCACCCACAGCACCTTTTCCGGTTATCATCAAGGTACCGGTAATTCCCCGCTTAGTTACTGTAACCGCAACGTCATGCTCCAGTTGTAACCTCTGGTAGTCTCCTGCAGTAGTTACAGTAAAGATCACTGTAATGACTTGCTCTCCTGCATTACTTATCCCTTCAGGATCTTTGTAGGAAAAGATTCCCTGAAGAGGAATGTCACCTGCAGTCGCCGCACCTTCTCCAAGAGGGCCGGCTTTGTCGTCTCTGTCTCCGTAGGTGTAGCTTGTGCTTTCAATTTTATCGTCAACAGGTGTCCAGTCCACATCCACTTGACCGGCCTCGTCGTCGGCCTTTTTGACGGTGATAACTTCAGTGCCGATAACCGTTGTGCCGCGAAGGGTAGCGGTAACGGTGCATGTGATATTGTCGCTAATGACCGTGCTCGCTGCGCTTGTCACAGTGACTATTCCATCTTCACCGATAGAAACGCCTTCAGGTTCTGGGGATAGGCTCCAGTCGATGGTTCCCTCCGGGTAGACCTCTCCGTACTGGTCGTATACCGTGGCGGTAAAGGGAGCGGAAGTGTTCGCGTCTCCCCCGGCTTCGGGGACTTGGATGGTGCTGTCTCCGCCTGCGATCTCCAACCTGACTGGAGATGCGGGTGTATGTCCTTCTTCTCCCTCGACGTACGCTGTAGCGGTGTAAACCGCGCCGTCAAAGGTGAACTCTATGGTGGTTGTGTTCCCTACACCCAGATAGCCCAGGGACCTTGTCTCTGACAAAACGAGTTTCTCATCATCGTCGTAGCCGTTTAGGTATACGTGCCGGTCGATCAGCTCAGCCCCTGAATTGTTGGTTACGATCACACTTGCGGAATCGTAGGTCTCCTTGTTCAACTCGACGTGGGTAAAGACTCCGACAGGGGCGCTATAGGTGAAGTAGTAGTCCCCTTCCTCGTGCAACGCTTCTCCATAAGGGGCGTGTACGATGTCCCAATCCACTCGATATTCTCTTCCATCCTCCAGCCCCGCAAAGGACATTGTCAGCATGTCGCTTTTAGTGTCAACGATTCCGTCTAGGGAACCTTCTGTACCGCTTAGGATGGAAACGACCGACCAGCCGTCGTCCCAAGCGAAGAGCGTCGCGGTCAAGTTTCTTGCCTCCACGGCCAATGGGTGGTAAATCGGCGCCTGTACCGCGGCCACCCCCGGAACCGGAGCAGTGGAAGTAGGTTCTCCAACCGGGCCATAAACATCGACGCCGTCATGGGGTGACGGAGGGGTTCTATAGTTGACTCCCTCGTGTTTGTCCCGCACGGAACTCATGGTGTTGGCGATATCATCGGCGTCCCCAGGGTTCGCGTAAAGGTTCAACAGATCGGTGTGCTGGTCCTCAGTCAGAAGGCCGTAGTTGCTATAGGCACTGCCCATATACAAATCCTTTATGCCGGTAGCTCTCCTATAGATGTCGTACAGACGATTGCTGACAGGAACAGCAGCCACCGTATCCGCGTCAAGATATCCCCGGATTTCCTTGATGGCGTTTCGCAGGAAGACTACATCGTCTGTTTCGCCCTTCAAGATATCGCAGATTTGGGAGATATCGCACGTGTTAAAGTACGCTAGGACATCGTCGCCGCTTCTGGTCAGGCTATCCCACTTGCCGTCAAGGTCGTATTCAGATCGGAGGGAATAGAAGTTCTTGCACGGCGTCCCTTTGCCGATAGCATAGTTGCCCAGCGTGCTGTCTCCCATCTGCTCCATTTCCACGCGCAGAGCGCCGATCCGCCCGATGAGATCCGTTACCACCGCCTCATTGATCTCAGCTTGGCGCTGGATGTTTTTGAGTTTGGTTAAGAGGGAAAGACCGTTTCCGCCGCCCCGGATATACTCTCGAAGCCCTGCCACGTCAAAAGCGGAGAGCGAAATCAGATTTGTGTTGTAGAGGTACGACTCCAGATTGCAGAAGTCATAACCTCCTAGGAAAAACGTGCCATCCCATGACGCCTCGTAAGCGTCTGTGATGCTCTTTAGGCTGGCAAAAGCGTTGGACATTTTCCCTTCCGCCGCCTTGTATTCCGCCAGCCAGGCATCCATTGCCTCATAGTACCGCGTTCTCTCGTCCTTATAGGACGCCTCATTGGTATAGCTGGCAGAAGAGGCGCTTTCCAGATCCTCGGCTATGTCGGATAGTTCCTGATACATGGTATACGCTTGGTCATATGTGTCGGTGGGACGGGTAATCACCAACGCGTCCGTAGCATACGCTTCCGCCGGCAGATGTTTTTCGCTAATCGCCGTGGCGCAGGCGTTTTCCCTGTATTCCGATGCGGCCTCGTGATAATACGGGTTGATATGAACGATCTTCTCATAGTTGATGCTTGGGTCCACCCTTGTGGGATCGTTGTCTAGCTCCCAGACCGCGCTGTTGTACAGGTTTAAGTAGTTGCCCTCCAAGCTTTCCAGCATATCAAGATAGAGCATGACATCCTGGACATCGGTTTCTATACTGCTGTAGAAATCCGGGGCACTGTCCGTCAGGTCCTTGACATTCACCAACAGACTATCGATTTTGGTCCGGTATTCGGAGATATGGCCCCGCAATTCTCCGAAATAGGCGTCGTAGGGCAGTCCCAAGTTGGCATAGTCCTCGAGTTCCGGGCTAAATGAAAGACTTCCGTCAAAATAGGTGTGCCCCACGGGAATTCTGACGAGACCGCCTTCATCTTCCGGCAAGTCGGATTCGACTGTTTCCTGAAGGGCATCAAGGCTCGCTTCCAACGCTTCCACCGTACCGTTGGCATTGTTGTAGGCGTTCAAGAGATAGTCGCAGACGATACCGGCCTTCTCTTTGACTTCCATGTCCAAAGCGGCCTTCTGTTCCATTACCTTATCAAAGATCATCTCTGCCGCCAGAGGATAGGCAAGGCCATCGTCTGTGCTGTTCTCATCCAGCCACCCATCGAAGTTGTTTTTGAACAGCTCAGCTCTGAGTTCCGCCTCTGTTTTCCACCTGAAGGCTAGGGTGATGTACACCTCATCTCCTTCGTCGGGCTCGGTGGGTGAGGGAGAAACAAGGGTTTCTTCCAGCCCTGTCTGATAGCTGTCCTTCGCCCGCTGTTTTTCCAGCTCACGCTGCTGCTCATGGTACTCGATTGACTCGGACAACTCCTCTACTTTGGTATACGCGGCACGCAGGGCCTCCATGCTCTCGTCCATGGCCTCTTTGCTCCGCATCGCAAGCGTGACGTAGGTTTCAATCACCGCGGCACGAAGCTGGATCTGCTCTCCCAGGGAAAGTTGTACCGGCTCTCCTTCCAGAGCGGCGTTTAGCTTTTCCACTATGGAACCGCCATCCAAACCGACAACCTCAAGTAGCACATTGGTTACGTCGGCGTACATTCCGGAGGTGGCGAGCGTGGCCCCTTGGACTACACTGGGAACAAAGAGCATGTCGCTTAACATCTGGGTGCATTGCATCATGGTAAAGGACGCGACAGCCCCAATGTCCCTGGCGTGCATGTCCACAACCTTTTTATAGTACTGCCGCCCGATCTCGTAGTTTAGTTCTACATCCGGCAGCGCCTTGGAAAACTCCTCGGCTTCAAGGCTTCTGGGGGATACATTTCGCGGGATGGAATAGGACGCCAATTGAGCGTAGTCGGGGTAAATAGTGCTCAAGGACGCGGTGTCTTTGAATATCGAATACAGTTCGGGGTAATCTCGCTTCGCGATCCTGCTCTTCCAAAGCCTATTGGCTCTGAACCATTCGTTGGTTTCACGGATCCAGCTTACGATATCGGCAAATCCGTCTTCGCCAAAAGCGGCCTTTCTTGCCGCCGTGGTATGTAGCCTGTCATAGGTTTGCCGGCGTTGTTCCTGTGTCATCCGGCTCCAAGCCAGCCGGTTCAGGGCACTGGAAGCCTCGTCGGTCCTGTAGGTCTTGCCGTCCATCTGATATTCCACGTACTGCCCGAGTCCTCCCCAGAGCATGCTTGGCACGTGGGTCACGGTGACCCCGTTGTCTTCTGCCGCAAAAACCGGTCTAGCGACTACCGAAAGGGTTAATACCATGCATAGGGCGATCAGGATGGATAGTTGCCTTCGCACTTTGCTGAGATTTCCAACCATAATAAGCATCTCCTTGTATTGGTTCTACACACAACCATAGAGGCACTGGCCTTTTACCAACCAGTAACGACTGATTCCGCGCCGGTTTCACGCCATAGTTTTTGCTTCACCTCCATCACCGCCTGTTCGTCGACCATACCGTGCAGAATCTCCACCCGAATGAGTTCGACTCCATTACCGAATGTCAGATACATCCTCGACCGATCAATTTCAATGCCGCTCAACCGTACTCCATGAACCCCGCTACAGCCCCATTTGTAGATTTTGGTGCCGACCAGAATACCGAAGGTGGACACTACGGTTTCGCAAGCGTCTGCTTCTTCCTTGCCTCCCGATATGGAGATTACAACCGACGGAACCACGAGGATGCGATTGTCCAGGATAAGACCTGCGTCATAAAGCAAACGGCTTTGCCTTACCAGGAATATGAACAAGGCGATACTTGAGGCTCCAAAAATGAGGGCAGCCTCCGGCATAAGATTCACTGCATGCCACACTGTTAAGCAAATACCGGCTGCAAAAAGCACGGCATAACCGTTGCGCAGTTTCCGGATCGCCCTCATATACCATCACGCCTCCTATATAAAGCGTTAATGCAAAATGAGGGGGGAATCATCGACCTAAAGTATGAAATCACAGAGAAAACCTCTCATACTTTAGTATGAGAGGCCGAATTTATCAGTATTTATGAGGTTTTGCAGTTACGAATCGGATTGGTTTCTAAGCAAGATGCTAATAAGCTCCGCACGGCTGCGGACATCATATTTTGAGAAAATATTTCTTGTGTGGGTCTTGATAGTACTTTCGCTGAGGAACAACGTTTCGGCAATTTCACGGTTGGACTTGCCGAAAAGGATAAGCTGTAATACCTCCTGCTCCCGGCCGGTCAGAGGAACAAGCGTTTTTGTCTGATGAAGGATAGCCGTCTGCTGGTTTTCGTTCATGCTATCATAGGCGGCAAGATAAGCGTGATTCTTAAGCAGCAAAATGAGCTGCCGGTTGAGCGGCGGCAGCATAACCAGCGTGACACATACAATCGTGAGGGCGATGACCGCCACCTCCGCGCCGGGGAGTTGAAAGGACGTTACCGCCATTCCGACAACACCGCCGCAAAGGACTCCAAACACATTCGATGAGAGCCCAATGCCAAACACCTTAACCGGATTTTCAGTATAGTCGAGCATCTCCCCGATGATACTCCACCAGAACAGATCGAAAATACCGCATGCGCCGAGCATCAGGGTATCCACGACAAGATAATCGGAGGCGTTCCGTCCTAGCAGCATAAAGCTTATGAATGCTCCCGTGATCATTACCATGCCACCATACAAAATACTTGAACGCTTCGCCTCCATCGGCAGGTTCCGCATAACGGCGAGCGCAACGATATACGGCACGGCCCAATACCAACTCACGAGGCCTGTAAGATGCTCAAAACTGGGATTTATGACCTGATACATAAGACCGGAGTCGATCGTTATGATAAAGACAAATAGACACAGCAACATCAACGGTTTTATTATGTCGCCCCTCGGTTTGCTTTCTTCCTTTCGCCAGCCATTGTTCGTATCGGTAGGCACCACCCAAATGAACGCCATACCGGCCACAAGGCAAGACATAGAGAGAGCAAGTCCGAAAAACGGTGACCGATTCATGGCCACCACATTGACTGCAATCATTATAATATTGGAGTAAATCAGAACGTCCGCGCAGGACTTGATGCGTTCATTCTTTGGAGTAAACTCCCTGAGGAAATAGCCCCACGACGCCACGGCACAGCCTGACACATACCCGCTGACGAACAACCCTATTGCCCACAGCGTGGATGGAGCAAGAAAGAACGGTATAGTCATAATCAGACATACGCCCATGCCGCCAAGCATCGTATATTTTGCCGCGATTGGAGACTTCACAAGATAGCCGCAAGAGAACAGTCCCACAAAATGTGAAACAATAGCTGCCAGTATGTAACCGGAGGCCTCGGCGTTACGGAACTCCAACAGACTGTAGAGTACCTGCCCCTCAAACAGAAAAGACAAGATATAAGCAAAGAGGAAGGAGAATCCGATAACAGAGAGAATGCGCCCGTTCACAGTTCTAAGCCGGC
>MTKW01018792.1_pt1 | contig 23678 bp, 18 predicted proteins | sample 1042761 | NCBI WGS metagenome assembly MTKW01 (sample SAMN06205366, study PRJNA360243) | anaerobic digester metagenome | biome: Wastewater treatment plant; feature: Anaerobic digester sludge; material: sludge; isolation source: anaerobic digester fed with sludge from wastewater treatment plant ...
GTACTGGAGGAAGGTCGCCAGAAGACCGAGGCTCATGCCGGCCTGTCCAGCGATCGCCAGATTGGCACCGACGATGGCGGTCACCGCATACTGCACCATGGCGAGGCTGCCCATCAGGGGGAACATCGCGGTGCCGAAGGTGCTGGCCAGGGTTGAGTGTTTTTTCGTCTCTTCATTTCGCTTCGAAAACCCTTCGATTGTCTGTGGTTCCCGATTGAACACCTTGATCACGCGGAGGCCACGGATATGCTCTTCGACAAAGCCGTTCATATCGCCCATCGCCTGTTGTCGTTTCTTGTAATAACGTGAAGAGAAACGAGAGATCAGCAAGACGGTGAGCAACATCACGAGCATCAGGCCGAGCGCGATCGCCGTCAGTAGCGGCGACAAAATCAGCATCATGACGAAGGTGCCGACGAAGGTCAAAAGCGAGCTCATGACATTCGAAATCGTGTCTTCGAGCGCCGTCGTCACCTGCTCGGCATCGTTCGTGTAGGCGCTCATTACTTCCCCGTGGCTTTTCGTATCGAAAAACTTCATCGGCAAGTACTGACTCTTCGCGAACAATTCGCCACGCAATTGATGCACCGCGTGTTCGGCCACATAGATCAGACTTCTGCTGCCGATATAACCGGCCGTGACGCCGCTCACAAAGATAGCCGCCATGATCGCCAGATTCGAGGCCAGATAGCCGATGCCTCTGCCGTCGACGATGCCGTTGACGATCGGTAGGAGCATCGCGTTACCGGCGACACCGGCGAGACTCTGTATCGCGATTAAAAAGAGACCGAGGAAGAAACGCCAGCGGTACGCATCCAGATAAGAGAAGATGCGGCGTGTCGTCTTGCCTACGTTTCGAGGTTTATGGTCGGTTTTGCCGCCCGCACGTCTGCCTTGCATTCTCCTACTCATGATGCGATCCCCTGTTGCTGTGACTCAAAGACTTCACGGTAGATCGTGTTCGTCTTTAAGAGCGTCTCATGATCGCCCATGCCGTCGATCCGCCCCTCATCCATGACCAGGATCAGGTCGGAGTCCTGCACCGACGATATACGCTGAGCGATCGTCAACACGGTGACGTCTTTCAAGGCCGCGGCGAGCGTTTGCTTCAGGCGGCGCTCGGTCGCCATATCGACCGCCGACATCGCATCGTCGAGAATCAGGATCTTCGGCTTTTTCAAAAGTGCGCGCGCGATCGTCAAGCGCTGACGCTGACCGCCCGAGAAGTTCCCGCCGCCTGCTTCCACCTCATGGTCGAGCGCACCGTCTTTTTCCGAGATAAACTCCTTGGCACTCGCGATATCGAGCGCTTCCCAGATCTCTTCGTCGGTCGCTGTCTCATTGCCAAACTGCATATTCTCTCTGACCGTGCCGGAGAACAGACGGTTCTTTTGCAAGACGACCGACACCTGTTCGCGTAAAGCACGCAGATCGTAATCCTTGACGTCGATGCCACCGACCTTGACGACGCCTTCCTGCGGATCGTAGAGGCGGGAAAGAAGCATAACCAGGGTCGTCTTCGACGATCCGGTCGCTCCGATGATGCCGACCTTTTGGCCTTCTTTGATTTGTATAGAGACGTCCTTCAGCGAGTCCTCATTCATGCCGGCATAGCGGAAGGAGACATGCTCGAAACTGATGTCGCCGGACGGTACTTCCGTAATACCGTCTACCGGCGACTCGAGATCGATCTTCGTGTCGATCACTTCGAGGCAACGCACGGCCGACGCTTTCGCTCGGACGTAGTTGACGAGAAGCATAGTCAGCATCGTCAATGAGATAAAGATCTGGGTGATGTACGTCAAAAACCCGATCAGGTCGCCGGCCAGCATCTGACCGTCCATACTCTTGATGCCGCCGAACCAGAGGATCGCGACCATCGTCGCGTACATCATGAGGAACATCATCGGCATCGAGAAGACGATCACGTTGAAGATCCGGATCGAGATGTCTCTGACCTTGCTGTTTCTCTTCTCAAATTTCTTTTTCTCGTAATCTTCACGCACAAATCCCTTGACGACGCGCATCGCCGACAAGTTTTCGTTGACGACGCCATTTAAGCGGTCGACGGCGTCTTGCAGTTGGGAAAACTTCGGAAAGGCAAAGCGCACGATGGCGTATAAGGCAAGCGCGAGAATCGGGACAGAGACAGCGAAGATAAACGCCAATTCCGTGTTGATCGACAGCGCCATCACGGTCGCGAGTATCAGCATGAATGGAGCTCTGACCGCCATGCGCAAGGTCATCTCTGCCGTCTGTGCCATACGCTGTGCATCGGTCGACAGCCGTGTGACCAAGGTAGCCGTACCGAAGTGATCGAGATTGGCAAAGGAGAACATCTGGATCTTTCTAAACATCGCCTGACGCAGATTGGCGCCGAATCCCTGACCGGCTCTCGATCCGAGATAACTGGCGGTGCCTCCCGTGATAAACCCGATAAAGGCCATCAGGATCATTAAAGAACCATAATGAGCGACGGCCGCTGCATCGCGTTGCAAAACACCTTCGTTGACGACGAGGCGCATCAGGAAGGGCGTCGTCACGTCCGTCCCCACCTCAATCAGCATCATGATCGGCGAGAGCACAGCCGCGACACGGTATCCACGTACGTATGTCAATAGTTTTTTCAGCATCTAAACCATGGTAACGCTTGGAAATTAATTGTAAAGTCAAAGTATTACGGACGGCAGTGGTTTTCAGCATGCCTGTCGTTAAAACAAGGTAGAATAACGATTATGAGTGAGCCAAATCAAAACGACGCCAAGACGAGGAAGCACTTAATCGGTAAGATCGTCGCCGTCTTGGTCATTATCATCGCACTGGCGGCCTTATACGTCTATACTCCGCAGTATTCATTGACGACACTCCTCAGTGAGACGGATCAGGCGCTGACGAAAATCGTCATCGTCCCGATCGCGACCGATGAAATCGAAGCGACCGAGGTGACGATTCTCGATGATGAAGCATCGATCAAAGCGTTTGTCGAGGCAGCCGATCAGATCGGCTTTCGCCGCGCCGCACCGTTTACCGTAAGAACGTTCGCCGCTTATCCGGATGCGCAGTATTACGTCTTCGCCACGCGTGCCGACGGCAGTGAAGCGTCATACCTTTCAGTCAAAGGCGGCATGATCAATCTGCGAGGATCCTTTTTCGATCGCTTCAAAAAGCTGGCCGGAGACGCGGAAGCACTCTTCTACCAGACCGTTTATGGTGAGATCGCAGGAGAGTGATTCAGGCACGTCGATCAATAAATCAACTATTAAACAATGGCCAAATAATGACTACCTGATATTCATCTAACAATCATATATGCTGTGTCCATAAAGTGAAGGAGCACGATTATGGACAGGCAAATTATCATCCCGGATAAGCCTAATTTCTTCAACGAAGCGCACATTCTGATGTACGATTATTTCGCGCATCTCGAAGCCAAACATGAGGCGGTGCCGTGGCACGAAAAACCGCTCGTCACGAAACCGGGTACATTCTCTCTCGCCCCCGAAGTGATCAACGAGATGTTCCCTGACGTCCGTCAGTATATTTCGCGTTGTCGCAAGGAGGCGACGCCGCTTTTGGAAGGTCAGGACGATCTGCAAAACCTCTTCCGGGTGGTCGTCGGCGCGTCTGAAGGCAAATTGGACGGTGAGAACTTCCTGATCGGCCTTCTGGTCATGCTCGATATCGAAGATGCCGCCGACTTACAGCGTGACGAGTTTGTCAGTATGGCATTGCTTGAGCTCAACATACTGGCACGAGACGAGGCGGAGATGCCCGGGGCCATCGATGAGTTGACTTCTCCGGCATTCGAGATCAGCGAGATTTTTTCTATAGTCAATGAAGTGGCGATCGACGACGCCAAGCGCATGACGCTGCTTCGTTTTTTTCAGGAGATCGACGCCTGGTTTGAAAAACTGAAAGACCTATTACTGAAGCTTCAAAAGATCTGTCAGAAACATTATCCACTCGTCGAGAAACGCTTTATAGAAAACGTCGCTCAACTGAAAAAAGAAGGCGCCGAGGCTTATGCTTTTCAGTGGCTATCGAGAATCACTTTCGATTTGACGACGTTTCGACCGAAAGATCCGATCACCTTACAGCTCAGCCTGATTATCTATAACGGTATGAGTTTTCGCTTTTCCACGGTAGAGCGTCTTCCCCTCTTGATTCTGTTCGGCATTCTGGTCGATGATCTGTCCGCGCTACAGGATAGGCAGCGCGTGCGAGATGAATTGACGGAGCGGCAACTGAAGGCGATCGCCGATCAGACGAGGCTCGAGATCCTCCGAAGCCTCTCGCGCGGTGAACAGTATGTCCAGCAGCTGGCGGATCAACTGCAGTTGACCGCTGCTACCTTGTCGCATCATCTAAACCAGCTGCTCGCCGTGATGCTTGTCGGCCTAAGAGGTGAAGGACGACGCAATTATTATCACTTGAACCGCAACGAACTTTCAGCATTGGCCGCCGACTTAAACCGGTTGGCTGGAAACTATGGAGAGAAATAAGGAAAGATGAATACGTACGAACAAAAGACAGCGACTCGCCCCGATCTGGCACGAGAACTGTTGGATGAAGGAAAGCGACACGCATTTTTGCATCCGAACGAACGCACGATGCTCGGAAGCCTGAAGCGCATGTATGAGCCGGTAAAGAAAAATCCCCGCATCATCATGGCGTCAATTGGCTACGCTTTAACGAGCGGTGTCCTGCCGCTTCTCAGTGTGCTCGTGACCTACATTCTGGTACAGATGCTCTCGTCACCGAATCAGACACCTGGCCGCATGTTCATGGCGGCAGGTATCTATGGTGCCGTCTACTTCATCTGTAGCGGATTGAGCCATCAGCTTGAGATGCGTAACTACAGCTGGTTCAATCTGGAGCGCATGAAAATGATCCACAAGGTCAACTATCAATTGATGCGTATGGATTTCGGACTCTATGAGAACCCGACATTCATGGACGATCTTGAGACGGCCACGTATTCGCTCAGTTCCAATGACCAGGGTTTTGAAGGCACGTACCACAAAATCTTCCAGATGGGGGGCACGTTTGTCTCCGCCTTACTCCTCGCTTTACTTCTCGGCTGGTTAAATCCCCTGATCGCCTTCGTCGGTGTCTTCTTCGTCATCGTTACCTTTCTCGTGCAGTCTCACGTCGGAGATTTCAAGTACAAGCGTCGCGAGGAATTGATGCGCATCTATCGACAGATCGGCATGCTCAATCACGTAGCGGCTGACTTTAAAGCAGGTAAAGACCTGCGACTCTACCGCGTCGCCTCCCGCTTCAAAGCTGTGTTCGACCCCATACTCAAAGCGAATACGCTACTTTACAAAGCGTTCACGAGACGCGAGTTCGAACTGTCGTTCGTGGAGAGTGTCGCTCTCATCGCGATCGATCTGGTCAGTGCCATCGTCCTCGTCCAACAGAGAATGGCGGGCGCCATCGATACAGCGCAATTCGTCATGCTTCTCTCGGCCGTGATTCTTTTCTCGCAGACGATGCTGCTGCTTGGCCAACAACTCTCTGCCGTCAAAACGGAAACTTTGTATGTACAGGATATGTACGACATGGTCAACGCCGATCTGAACACCGAGTTCGGCAGCAATGTCATCCCCGGCGACGGACCGATCGATGTGACGTTCGAAGATGTCAGCTTCAGTTATCCCGGTACCGACCGACTTGTCCTGGAACACTTGAATTTCACGATCCCGGCCGGTGAGCGGGTCGCTCTGGTCGGTTTGAACGGCGCCGGCAAGACGACGCTCGTCAAACTGTTGCTCGGGCTTTATCAGCCGGATTCCGGCCGCATCCTGATCAACGGCATCGACTCATCGACACTGAGCTACAAAGCATTGTTTAGCCTATTCGGTGTCGTCTTTCAGGAAGCCGATCCGATCGCCTTGACGATCGCCGAGACGGTCGCAGCCAGCGTCGATAATATCGATCGGGAAAGAGTCGAGGCGTGTCTTAAGACGGCTGGGTTGTGGCAGAAAGTCGAAAGCTTCGCCAAAGGCATCGATACGCCTCTCCTGAAAATCATTGATGAGGACGGCGCGATCTTGTCAGGTGGCGAGAATCAGAAACTGATGATCGCCAGAGCCTTGTACCGTGAGGGTACACGCATGATGGTGATGGACGAACCGACGGCAGCGCTCGACGCTCTGGCCGAGCAAAAGATCTATCAGGAATTCGACAAATTACTGAGAGGGAGAACGGCGCTCTTTATCAGCCACAGGCTTGCGAGCACGAGATTTTGTGACCGCATCTTGCTTCTGGACGGCGGCCATATCAGTCAGGCCGGAACGCATGACGAACTGATCGCCCAAGAAGGCTTGTACAAGACGCTGTTCACGACGCAGGGCAAGTACTATCAAGAGGAGAATGACGATGAGAAATAGACAGAATTCGGATGGAAAAATGTATAAACCGACCGCCTGGACGGCCTTCAAGACATTCCTTCGACTCTTCTGGCAAGAAGACAGACGCTACTTTGTTGTGGTTCTCTTCCTGACCGTGGTCGGTGCCTTGAGCAGCCTGATCAATCTGCTGTTGCCGAAGCTCTTGATCGACGGGTTTACGCTCGGCTGGGATTTTCCCTTCTTTCTGCGCGCCGTCTTAATCCTTCTCGCCGGCAAGTATGTCATTTTGCAGCTGGAAAAATACTTTAAGCGAAAAGACAGAATACACAGCGAATTCCTGCAAAACCGCATACCGATGGTGTTCGCCGAGAAGATCATGCGGCTTCCCTATCCGCATCTCGAAGATCCGGAGATCCTCGATCTGAAAGAAAGAGCGATCTTTCCGATCACCAGTTATGGTGCGTTCCAAAACATGTTGACCTCGGCGGTCAGCATGCTGACCGGCATCTTCACTCTGGGTGGCCTCGCGGTCGTACTTTTCGCCTTCAGCCCGCTCTTTCTGCTCGCGCTCTTGATGCTTTCCAGCATCGCGATCGTGCTCTCTGCCCGATTCATGAAACGGATGCGGATCGAGCAACAAAACCTGATCCCTGTAAACCGACGTTACGGCTACTGGTCGAACACCTCACAACAGCCGGAGCATCAAAAAGAATTCAGACTGTATGGTCTGTCCGAGGTGATGAACACCAAAATCAATGCCTACGCTCATGAAATCATCGACTGGATCGACAAGGTGAGAATCAGCACCGGTAACAATTCCACCTTACAAGCCCTGATCACGGCCGCCATGCGGGTGCTCGCCTACGGCTACGCCGCGATTCGTGTGTTCAGCCCGTACCTCGGTCCGACGATCACGCTCGGCGACTACTCGGTCATCGTAATGGCGACGGAAAATTTCTTTTCCACGTTCATGCAGGCGTTCACCGGTTTCTTCCAAGTGATTACGTCACTGAACCACCTATTGCCTTTCGCCGAATTCATGGCACTCGAAGAGTCAGAGATGCAAGGCGGCGGTATCCCGACACCACTCGAATCGCTCGCGTTTGAAAACGTCTCTTTCAAATATCCGGCAGGCGACCGTCTTATCCTGGACGATATCTCGTTTGAGATTAATAAGGGTGAGAAGATCAGTATTGTCGGCCTGAACAACGCCGGCAAGAGCACGATCGTCAAGCTGATCTGCCGCTTGTTCGAGCCGCAAAAAGGACGCATTCTCTGGAACGGCACCGATATAAGGGAGTTTGACTACAAAGCGTATCTCGCAGAGCTGTCAGCCGTCTTCCAAGACTTCTTCCTCTTCCCTTTCACGATCCGAGACAACATCGATCCGAAGGGCAAGGGCAAAGACGAAGACATCTATTCAGTTCTAGAAGAGACCGATCTGACGCCGGTCATCAAACGACTCGAAAAAGGCATCGACACGTATTTAAACAAAAACGTCTGGGAGGAAGCGACGGAACTATCAGGCGGCGAAAGACAAAAGATCGCCATCGCCAGAAGCCTCTTCCGCCCTTCCGGACTTGTCATCTTAGACGAACCGACAGCGGCTTTGGATCCTCTCGCAGAGAGCGAAGTCTACGAACATTTCCATGAGCTAACTCGGGGCAGAACGGCCATATTCATCTCCCACCGCATGAGCAGTTCGACCTTCTGCGATCGCATCCTATTACTCCAAGACGGCAAAGTCGCCGCCTTCGACAGTCACCGAAATCTGATGCGCGGTCACAACCTCTACCGCCAGCTGTTCGAAGCACAGGCCATGCACTTCCGCCAACAAGCAGGGTAAAGAAAAGTAATAGGCAGAGTCTCAAAATAGATCACTGAAGAAATTGAGACTCTGCCTATTTTTATCTGACGCGCTTTTAAATCGCCTCTTAGGTGACAGCAGCCATAAGCCCGTGTGCTATACTTCTATCACCGCCATTTTGGACCTGCAACCGACCGTGGGTCCCGTGCGATACAGGCCCATGAACCCCGTCAGGTCCGGAAGGAAGCAGCGGTAAGTGGTCACCCGTAGGTGCCGCGGGAGAGCCTGCGCCGGTTGCAGCTCGAAGATGGCGGTCACTTGTGGCGAAGGAGGAATCAGCGTGGCACATATTGCGCTCTATCGTGCATTTCGACCACAGACTTTTGACGAAGTCGTGGCACAAAAGCACATCGTCTATCCTTTACGCCAAAGTGTTAGAAACAGGATGATCAATCACGCGCTGCTCTTTGCCGGTACGAGAGGCACAGGTAAGACGTCACTTGCCAAAATCTATGCCAAAGCGATCAACTGCAAGCAGCCGGATGACGGAAATCCCTGCAATAAATGTGAGATCTGTCTGAGCGCCAATGACGGTTCCTTACTCGACATCGTTGAGATGGACGCCGCCTCGCATAACAGCGTCGAAAACATCCGGAAGATGACGGAAGAAGTCATCTACACGCCGGTCAGCGCAGCGTTCAAAGTCTATATCATTGACGAAGCGCACATGCTCTCGGGTGGCGCTTTCAATGCTCTACTGAAGACACTCGAAGAACCGCCGTCGCATGCCGTTTTCATTTTGGCAACGACGGAAGCCCACCGTATACCGGCGACGATCGCGTCGCGCTGTCAGCGCTACGATTTTCGCCGCATCGGCAGCGACGATATTCAACATCAACTACAGTCGATCGCAAAAGCAGAGAAGATTGCGATCGACCAAGGCGCGATCAAGACGATCGCCTCACTCGCCGACGGCGCCCTGAGAGACGCGATTTCCTTGCTCGATCAAGTGAGTGGCGGCGTCGAAGGAGATATCACGAGACAACACGTCCTCGACCTCGTCGGTCTCACGTCCGACCAGGCAATTCTGACGTTGATACGCGCGATCGTCGAAAGAAAGCCTGACGCACTTTTAACATCGGTCGAAGAGCTTTCCATGTCAGGTCGGGACTTAAACCGTCTGACACTCGATCTCGCGCAACAGTTTAGAAATCTTCTGGTCATCAAGTTCGCTGACGATGCGACCTCGATCAGCCAGTTGCCGGACGATGTGCTGGCCGAACTGAGACAGATCGCGCCGCATATATCGACCAACCGCCTGATTCGGATCGTGCAAAAGCTGTCGGAGCTCTTATCAGATCTCAGGTTTTCCGGTCAACCACGCACGACACTTGAAATAGGTCTGCTCTCGTTACTGGCGGATCCGTCGACGACAGAAGACTCATCTCCTCTGCCAACAGCGAAACCGAAAAAAGAAACAGCGCCTGAAACGACAACGGCCAAAGCGCAGCCTACTACCGATTCCGTTAAGGCAAAACCGGTAGAGAAAAAAGCATCTCAGTCTGACGTTGCCGCCGATAAAAAAATGGATTTACTCTCGACACTCAACGAAGCGTCTGAAGAAAAAGTCAGCGCTCAAGAAAAAGAGGTCGTGGAAGTAAAAGAACCGGCAAAAGCCGAACCGAGAAAAGAAGAAAAAGAAGAAGCAGTAGTAGAAGAAGTAGTAGCAGTTGAAGATGCGAGTAAAGTAGCAGAGCCGGCTGAACCGGTAGCACCGAAACAGGAAGTAGCAAGTACAGCTACCGAGACAGAATCTGCGACTGAAGAGATCGATCATCTCGATCTTTTGGAAATTTGGGAAAAAGTACTCGACGATCTGTCGGCCAATAACCGAATGGATCTTCGCCTGATGGCAAAGTCTGCCGAAGTGTCGCTCGATGACAGGGTCTTTACGATCCGCTTCAAGCAGGGCATGACCGGCGCTTACCAGTTGGTTTCAAAGCAGGCATCTGTAGAATTAATCACCTCGTACGTCGTCAAACATCTCGATCGTCCGGTCAGCGTCAGTGTCGCTATCGGCGATGAAGGTGGGCAGGCGACAGCGGAAGAAGAATGGCTCAGGGCGCTTCGCGAGCGCACCTGACATAGGAAAGAAAGGAATACACCATGGCTAGATATCAGCGCGGCGGTTTCCACGGTGGTGGAGGCGGCAACATGAAAGGCATCATGCAGCAAGTGCAGAAAATGCAGCGTGAGATGGAGAAAGCGCAGGAAGAAGCCGCCAGCATGACGGGCGAAGCGACAGTCGGCGGCGGTGCCGTTAAAGTGACGGTCGATGGCGATCGTCAGATCACGGAATTGATCATTGAACCTGGCGTCGTCGATCCCGATGACGTTGAAATGCTCCAGGATCTCATCACAGCAGCGGTGAACGAAGCGATCCGCGATCTGAATAAGAAGGTTGAGTCCCGCATGTCGGCAGTGACCGGCGGTCTCGATCTGCCGATCCCCGGATTCTAAGTGGCTAGATTCGCTCCGGCCGTCGCCAAGCTGATCTCCGAACTCGGAAGGCTGCCGGGTATCGGTGGCAAGACGGCACAACGACTGGCCTTCCATTTACTGTCCGTTCCGGAAAAGAACGCACTCTCGCTTGCCGAAGCGATCGTCGCTGCGCGTCAAAAAATCAAGATGTGCTCTGTCTGCTCGAATCTGACGCAGACCGATCCATGTGAGATCTGCAGTTCGACGACGAGAGACCGCTCGATCATCTGTGTCGTGGAAAATCCGCGAGATGTCGCCGCGATCGAACGCATGCGGGATTACAACGGACTCTACCATGTCTTGCACGGCGTTTTATCGCCGTCCGACGGCATCGGTCCGGACAAAATAAAGCTGCAGGAATTAATCAGACGCCTGCAGGAACATCAGGAAGTCGAAGAGATTATTCTGGCGATGAATCCGAGCGTCGAAGGTGAAGCGACGGCGCTCTATATCGCGCGGCTTCTAAAGATGAGCGGCCTCAAGACGACACGTCCGGCCCACGGCATTCCGATGGGCGGAGATCTCGAGTACGCCGATGAGATCACCCTGGCGAGAGCATTCTCCGGCCGTAGTCAGATTTAAGCGACTTTCAACTCTTATTAACGATTGACGCTGTTCTTCGGAGCAGCGTTTTCGTTTTACTAGCGTCTCACGCTTTGCAAGAATAGTTTGGTGCGCTCCTCTTTCGGATTGGTAAGGAGCACGGACGGTTCTCCTTCTTCGAGGATTTTTTTATCATCCATGAAGAACATCCGGTTCGCCGCTGCTTTGGCAAATCCCATCTCGTGGCTGACCACGAGCATCGTCATGCCGGCGTCCGACAACTGGCGCATCACATCGAGCACCTCACCGACCATCTCCGGATCGAGTGCCGATGTCGGTTCGTCAAACAACATGATGTCGGGTCCCATGGCGAGCGCCCGGGCGATCGCGACACGTTGCTTTTGTCCACCCGACAAGGTCGACGGGTAGACATCTCTTTTCTCGGCCAAGCCGACGCGTTCCAAAAGCGCCATCGCATTTTTTTCGGCTTCCGCCTTCCCCATCATCTTCAAGGTCAGTGGCGCCAGCGTGATGTTATCGATCACCTTCAGGTTGTTGAACAGGTTAAAGTGTTGAAACACCATCCCCATGCTGCGGCGCAGGCGATTGACGTTCTTCTCGGTTACAACTTCACCGTTGATCTTGATCTCACCAGCCGTCGGAGTCTCCAGGCGGTTAATGCAACGAAGCAGAGTACTCTTACCGGATCCGGACGGCCCGATAATTGAAATGGTCTCGCCTTTTTCTACCGTAAAAGAGACATCTTCCAGGACGACGAGATCGCCGTAATGTTTGGTCAAACCGTTAACCTCGATCACTTGATGCGAGCCTCCTCTCCAGTCGTCTCAGAATAAAGGTCATGAACATCACGATGATCAGGTAGATCAAGGCGACGAGCAACAGGGGCATCGCCGAGAAGGTGAGTGTCCTGATATTGTTGCCGGCGCGAGTTAAGTCCGTGAATGCGATGTAGCCGGCGATCGAGGTCTCCTTCAAGAGGGTGATGAACTCGTTGAACATAGCCGGCAAGACATTCTTCACCGCCTGCGGCAACACGATCAGGCGCATCGATTGTCCGTAGGACAGACCGAGCGAGCGCGCCGCCTCCGCCTGCCCTGCGTCGACCGAGTTGATACCGGCCCGGAAAATCTCCGCGACATAGGCACCGCTGTTTATACCGAAGGCGAGACTTGCGACCAGGAGTTTGGAGACCGGTATGCTGGCAAAGATCACGAAATTGATGATCAGGATCTGGACCATTACAGGTGTGCCCCGGATCACCGTGATATATGCGTTGGCAAAGGCATTCAAAAAGCCGATTTTAGCACCGGACTTATGAAGCACCCTGATCAGGCTCAATACGAGCCCGATCAGGATGCCGATCATGCCGGCGAATAAGGTCATCTGAAGTGTGTTCGCTAAGCCTTGTAAAAGCCAGCGATAACGGTCTTCAAAGATGAAATTTCGATAAAACTGATCCGCCAGGTCCGAAAACCAGGCGCTCATGTAGACGCCAACCACAGACATTAATCTCCGCGCTTGACGACCAGTACCTGTTTCGCACCGATGACGTAATCGTCAGAGAAGTCGATTTCCTTCTTTCGCTCTTCATTGACCGTCAAACCGGCCGCGATAATATCGATCTTACCGGACTGGACAGCCGGGATCAGGGAGTCAAACTGCATATCCTCGATCACGAGTTCCTTGTCGATCGCTTTGGCGACCGCAGCCATAATCTCGATATCGATACCGACAACTGTGTCACCTTTTCTCATCTCATAAGGCGGGAATCCGCTCTCGGTGCCCATGATCAATTTGCCAGAAGCGCCTTTATTCAAATCGATATCGTCACCGGCTCCCGGTTCATCGTTGACATACTTGTCGAAGATACGCTTCAGTTCCCCACTGGCTGAAAGTTCTGCCAACGCTTCGTTGACCGCATCGAGCAGTTCCTTATTATCTTTCTTGATGCCGAATGCATAATTTTCTTCCGTCAGTTCATCGTCATAGATCATAAGATCGGGGTTGGCCTGCAAGAATTTCTCCGCCGGCCCGAGATCCATGATCGCTCCCTGCACCTTATTTTGCTTGACGGCCGTGATCGCATCGACGTAGAGATGATATTGATCGACATTATCCGCACCGAGCATATCCTGCGCGATGAGATCGCCGATCGTACCGGCTTGTACGGCAACTCTTATGCCGTCTTGAGCGAGAAACGCCTCAGCCGTCTCCGGCATACCGGTCGTAGGAGGATCGGTTGCAGGTGCGTCGGTGGCCGGCGCGTCCGTGCCTGCCGTCGTTTTAGCCGGTGTTTGCGGTGTGCAAGCCGAAAGCGCCAGGGCTATGACGAGCACAATTAACAGAATCAGTGATTTTCTCATAATTATCTCCCTTGTGATTAATTTAGTGCGTTGGAATTATTATAACTCACAAGCGATAATTATACCTGGAGAAAACACGTATGCAAGTGCTCCCCCGAAAGAACGGAAGATTTCTACGATGCCTTGAAAAAGAACAGTTTTATCGCGTTCAGGATTGTGATCAATGCCAGTCCCGTATCGGCAAATACAGCACCCCAGATTCCGACCAACCCGAGTGCACCGAGCACCAGAAAGATGATCTTGCCGCCCAAAGCCAGGATCAGGTTTTCGGCCGCGACCTGACGCGTTTTCTTGCCGAGCCAGAGCGAGGTCGATAGTCGGGAGAGTTCATCGGTCATCAAGACCATGTCGGCCGTTTCGATCGCCGCATCCTTGCCGACAGCCCCCATCGCGACACCAACATCGGCCGTCGCGAGTGCCGGCGCATCATTTATGCCATCACCGACATACATAATTTTGCCTTTGCCATTACGCTTTTGGCGGGCAGTCATGATGACCTCGGCTTTGTCCTCCGGTAACAGTTCGCCCTCAGCCCGATCGAGGCCAAGCGCTGCCTGAACTCTGGCAGCCACATGGACGTGATCGCCCGATAAAAGTGCTAAATCCTTGACTTTCTTTTTGCGTAACTCTGCGATCGCTTTATCCGCTTCACGCTTGATCTCGTCTTCAAGCTCGATGCGACCGGCGTACCTTCCGTCGATTGCGATATGGACAGCCGATACGTCGGTATCAACAAATCCCTTGACCTGCCCCTTGATCATCTGGCGCTTGTTGCCGACCAGCACTTCTTGTCCATCGATGATCGCTTCGACTCCGAGACCGGGGACTTCACGAAACTCGGCTACGACATCGTTTTCTCTGTCTTCATTCTCCAGATCCTGCTGTCGTTCTTTCCTGTAAGCGGTAATAGCAAGCGCCACCGGATGCGTCGAGTGAGTCTCCGCTGCAGCGGCAATAGCGAGCACTTCGTCCTCGCCGAATCCTTCTTCCGCCACGACGTCTTTGACACTCAGTTTGCCGGTCGTCAGCGTACCGGTCTTATCGAAGTAAATCGTGTCCACGTCGGCCAACGCTTCCAGAACATTGCCACCTTTGACTAAAATGCCGCGCTTGGCACCGGCGCCGATACCGGCAAAGAAGGTGAGCGGAATCGACACGACCATGGCGCACGGACAGGAGATGACAAGAAAGACGAGCGCGCGTCTCAGCCAGACGTCAAAAGACAGGTTACCGATCAGGGGGACCAAAAGTCCGATGGCGAGCGCCAAAAAGACGACGACCATCGTGTATTTACTCGCGAAGCGGCTGATGAAGCGTTCAGTCACAGCCTTTTTCGTTTCAGCTTCTCTGACGAGCTGTAAGATACGCGCCGAGGTGGACTGCGAAAAGGCACGGGATACCTCGATCTCGACCCTTCCGGTCAGTGAGACAAAACCGGCCAGCGCATCGTCTCCCGGCAGGAGGCCACGCGGTACGGCTTCACCGGTGATCGCCTGCGTATCGACATCGGCGCCACCACTTTTGACGACACCGTCCAATGGAATACGCTCACCGGGGTTGACCGCGACGAGATCTCCGACTGACACTTGCTCCGGCTCTTTCCACACTTCACTGCCGTTCTCTAAGACGCGCACCCGATCGGGGCGAAGGTCGAGAAGCGATTCGATGGAATGACGCGAACGTCTCGTCGCCAGTTCCTGAAAAAACTCGCCGATCAAGTAAAAGAGCATGACGGCGACGCCTTCAGCCATGTCGCCGAGAAGAATCGCGCCGATCGTGGCGATACTCATCAAAAAGAATTCATTAAAGACTTCACCTTTGGCCAGACGCTTAATAGCCGCGTATACGACGTCACTGCCGACGATCACATAACTGATCAGGCCGACCGAGATCTTTAGTACCGGCTCCATGTCGATGAGGAGCAACGCGAGAAGACCAAGAATACCGATCAAGGCGCGAACCAACATCGCACTGTCGATATGCGCTCGATAATCGAACGCCGGCCGTAAACGCAAAGTCTTATTACTCATCTATATGCTCCAATCCCTGCAAAATCATCTGGTGTATATGGTTGTCGTTTAATCGATAGTGGTGGTACTTGCCGTCCTTGCGTAGAGACACGAGGCGCATCTGCCTTAAATAGCGAAGCTGATGCGAGATCGCCGAATCGGACATGCCGAGCGATGAAGCCAAGAGCCCGACTGACACTTCACCTTCTTCGAAAAGTTGACGCAGAATCTTGATCCTTGTCTCATCGGCAAAGCATTTGTAGAGGTCGGCAAGTTTTCTGTTTTGCTCATCACTTGAATGATTGTTCATATATGCATATTGCCACAGCAATCTGTAACTTCAAGTCAATAAAAAACCCGTTGCATTCGCAACGGGAAAGCAATCAATATATGCAGAAATACCGTTAGTCGTCGACGCGGATAATAATCTCGTGCGGGCGCGCCATACCAAGTTCGCTACGCGCGATATGCTCCCAGTAGTCGTCTGTATCCATAATCGATTGGAGGTGTTGCAGGTCGGCGTCGATCGCCGCCAGACGGTCGCGCTCGGCTACGAGTTCAAGCCTACGCTCCTCAATACGCGCGAGTTCAGCGCGTTGCTCAAAGCCGATGACGATCACGATGGCAGTCAAAATAATCAGGAAAGAACCGATAAGGACTCGTGCCAAAAGGCCGCCCTGGCGCTTCGTTTGCTTCAGTTTTACTTGTCCTGCGCGGAAACCGGCCATATGACCTCCTGTTGTTAGTACGTCCTTATAAAAGTCATCATAGCCGATTTAAGCGCGCTTGTGGACATGTTGCGAGCACATTTCAGTGCTTGTAATCAAATTGTAATAATCATGCGTCATCTTCGAGTAGTTCGTAGAGCTCTACTGCTTCTTCTTTTCGCACGGTCGGTCGCAGTTCTTTGACCCGGATTCTCGTTTTGCCCTGTCCGAATCCTATCTCCACGATGTCTCCCGGTTTGACCACCGTCGCTGGCTTAGCTCGATTGCCATTGACAGACACGCGTCCGGCTTGTGCCATCTCGCTCGCTACCGTTCTTCTCTTTATAATTCTGGATACTTTCAAGAATTTATCGATTCTCATGATCTTTCCTTTTCACCTGATCCCACAGTTTGTCCATCGCTTCCAGCCCCATGCTCTCCAGCTCGCTGCCGTTACTGAGCGCGAGCGCCTCCATGTCACTGAAGCGGCGAATGAACTTTTCAATGCTGGCACTTAGAGCGACCTCCGGTTCAAATCCCATGAGACGCACGAAGTTCACCGCTGCGAAGAGGAAATCGCCGATCTCCTCTTCTTTTGATTCCGGCGTCGCCTGCTCAATCTCGCCGAGTTCTTCTTTCACCTTCTCTTTTGCCCCGGAAGGATCCGGCCAGTCAAAGCCGACATCTGCCGCTTTCTTTTGTACTTTGTAGGCTCTGGTGAGCGCCGGCAAGGCATGGGGCACATCTCTTAAGACGTCGGCTTGAGATTCGTGTCCCTTTTCAATTTTCTTATTGCCTTCCCAGGTCAGAAGCGCTTCTTCAGCATCTTCCACCTTGTCACTGCCGAACAGATGCGTATGCCGCCGGATTAACTTTTTACAAAGCCCGGTCGTCACATCGTCGATATTGAACGTTTCATTCTCCGAGCCTATCTGCGCATGAAAGACGACCTGCATCAGGATATCGCCCATCTCATCGGCGATGCGCTTCGGATCATTTGACATAATCGCGTCGACGCCTTCGTACGCTTCTTCGATCAGGTTCTTTCTAAGCGTCTGATGATCCTGTTTTTTATCCCATGGGCAGCCGTTCTCTGAACGTAAAAAAGCCATCAAGGTGACGACATCTTCAAATGTGTAGCTGTCTTTTTCTAAAAAGTCCGGTTCAAGCATCATATGAATATAACCCCAAAGTGAAGCATCATTTGCCGCCGTCGTCGCTCAAAAGCCTGATCTGAAATTGATCGAAGTGCACCTGATCGACGAACTGGTCGGGAAAGAATACGGTCATGCGGAAGTTGGCAAACTGTTTTGTATTATTGTCGAGCCAGACGGGTATCGGTACCACGAGCTGCTTGCAAAGCTTCAAAAGCGCTGTATCGAGGCGCTTTCCGAGCGGCGCGTCAGACGATTCCACGTCGACTAGTCCGAGGCTTACCAGCTTACTCTGGTGATAAACTTCTCCTTGCAGGCGCATGCATTACCTCCGCTAGCACCAAGTGTAGCACAAGGAAAAACACAACAAACGACACCGCATTTTCGAAACAAGACACATTTATGCGAAAAGTGAAACACAAGTCACATATATTCTCACGTATAGCAATATATAGTAACAACTATAGTATTTGCTAACGATTTAGCGTAGTATACTAGTCTATGATACAGAATCTCTGACTCTCGTTCAGACGTACCTTATCACTACCAATAGACCGCTTCTCGGCGCATAGCGACTAACCATACCGCGCCGGTTTGCAGTTCCATGGCCAAGACCCTCGATCCGGGTTTTGGCCGTGGCATGTCCAAAATCCAGCAAAACAAAAACAAATCAAGATGAGCATTCGTTTTGCCGTAGCAGGATTGTGCTCAATTGTGGGCGTTACGATACGTTTCACCTCTACCCTCATCGTTACACTTATACGAGGTAAGACGTATAAGTGCGACGGAGGTTTCTGTGAAGCTTTTATTATTGACGACCAAGAAGGTCAATCCATATAACAATCTGGCCATTGAAGAATACCTGATGGGGCTTTGCCGATCGACGTTCAAAGACGATCCGGACAGAATCTATGAAGCGATCCTCTTTTTATGGCAAAACGACAACACCGTCGTGATCGGACGAAACCAGAATGCCTGGGCCGAAGCGAAGACAGAATTGCTCGAAGAAGAAGGCGGATTTCTGGCAAGACGAGGTACCGGCGGCGGCGCTGTCTATCACGATCTCGGCAACTTGAATTTCTCCTTGATCCTGCCTGAGGACAAATTCGATCTCGATAAGACGTTTAACTACATTTTGGACCTCGTCAGATCTCTCGGTATCGATGCGGAGCGCTCCGGCCGAAATGATATTTTGGTCGACGGCAAGAAGTTCTCCGGTAACGCCTTTCGGAAGCTGGACGGCGTCGGACTGCATCACGGGACGCTACTTGTCGACTCGGATTACGGCCGTGTCGGTCGTTATCTGACTGTCTCCTCAGAGAAGCTGAAGTCAAAGGCGGTGACGTCTGTCCGCTCACGCATCACGAACCTGAAAGCCGTCAAAGAGGATTTGACGATCGACGCGATTATCGAAAAAGCGCTCGAATTGTTTCCGGGCTTTTTTGCACCTCAGGCCGAGGTCGATCGATTGGATGACGATAGTTTCCCGGTTAAGGAGAGACTCAAGGCGCTTGAAGCGCGCTACGCCTCATGGGAGTGGCGCTACGGCAGGACGTTTGCTTTTTCTACCCAACTGAAACACCGGTTGGACTGGGGATTGATCGATCTGCAACTGGAAGTGGCAGATGGCGTCGTGCAGCGTGCCGCACTTTACGCGGACGCCTTGGACAGCGACTATATCACGGCACAGCCGGCGCAGCTCGAAGGTCTGCGCTTCAATTCGAAGGAGTTGGCAGAGGCCATACTGGCCGGTGCCGATTCAGAGACGAACTACGGCGTCAGCAGAAAAAAGATGGCAGAGGATTTAGCCGATCTGATTCGTGCCGAAGGCTGGTAAGTCGCTTCACTAAAAGGCACACCTGAATGAGTGACGGCTCACTTGAAATGCACTGATGGCAAGTGTTTCAGCCGTTCCAAGGTTGGCGTATTCGAGTCGTATATGGTAAATTTCTGTCTTAAGTACAACCATGAAAAATTGATGTGAGATGGAAAGAGGACAGACATGTATCAAGTGACGGGTGAGGCCCATCTACGATTTGATGAACCGGTGAAAAACCTGAGAGATATTCTACGCTATGCCGTGCGTACGTACGGTGACCATGAAGCATATAAGTTTCGTCGCGAGCCAGGTGCAAAGGTACTGACCAAAACGTATCGTGAGACGGAAGCGGATATCAATGCGTTCGGCACCGGCTTGTTGGCGCTGTCCGAGACACCGGGGCAAGAGCGGATTGTGACGATCGGTGCGAACTGCTACGAGTGGGTCGTATCGGCAAATGCCGCGCTCTTCGGTGCCGGCCTTTCCATCCCGATCGACCGTCAGTTGCCGGCCGATGAAGTGCTCGAATTGACCCGCCGCGGTAAAGCCACGATCTTCGTCTACCACCACGGCCATGCGGCTATCGCAAGCCATGTCGCAGAAAACAATGACCAGATCCGCCACTTTATTTTGATGAAGGAAGGGGCTGGGGTAACACTTCCGGACGATCCTCGTTTCATTTTGATGGACGATGTACTGGCCGACGGAAACCGTCGTCTAAAAGAAGGTGACCGCCAATTTGTGGACGTAGAGATCGATCCCGACCCGATGGCCGCCTTGATCTTCACGTCAGGCACGACAGCCGTCTCGAAGGGCGTCATGTTGAGTCACAAAAATATCAGCTCAAACGTCGTACAGGTGATGCGCACCTTGAAGGTAAGACCCGGTGAAGAGAGGGCGATCTCTGTTCTGCCTCTGCACCACACGTTTGAAAACACGGTCGGTATCTATGTCTTCTGGGCCTACGGTGTGACGACCTGCTTCATGGATGGACTGAGATATCTTTCCGACAATCTGAAGGAATATAAGATCACGTTGGTGATCTCTGTCCCCCTCCTGATCGAAAATATCTATCGTCAGATCCGAAAGAATGCCGAGAAGAAAGGCAAGCTACAAACGATCGATCGCCTGATCCCGATCCTCAAATTCTTCAGAAAAATCGGTCTCGATCCGAGAAGAAAACTGTTCAAGGAGATTCACGATGCCTTGGGCGGTGAACTCTGGTTGACCGTCGTCGGCGCCGCTGCGCTCGACAAAAAGGTGATCGAGTTCATGGACGGTATTGGTATTACCTGCTGGGCAGGATATGGTCTGACCGAGTCATCGCCGGTCGCCTCGGCCTGTAATCAGGTGATGGATGTCCAAGGCAGCGTCGGTCAGCCGATCGCCGGTGTGACGATTGCGATCGACGATCCGCATGGACGCGACCGCGACAACACGGGTGAGATCCTGATCAAGGGTGACAACGTGATGCTCGGTTATTACGAGAATCCGGAGGCGACGGCCGAGGTGTTGGTCGACGGCTGGCTTCGCTCCGGTGATATCGGCTTTATCGATAAAAAAGACTGTCTCCACATTACCGGCCGCGCCAAGTCCATGATCGTTTTGGCGAACGGCAAAAAAGCGTTCCCGGAAGAGATCGAAACGCTGCTGAACGCCGTACCGGGTGTCGCCGAGTCGATGGTCTGGGGTGAGGAGAATCAACGTGATGATGTCGATATCTCCGCTTTGATCAAGCTGGATACGGAACACCTGCCTGTGCCAAACGAAGACGAGCAGGTTAAGGTCTANNTTCACCGAGGACGAATTTGTAAAGACGACGACATTAAAAATCCGCCGGCAGGAGGAGCAGAAAGTACTTCGTTCTGCCCTCGAAGGCCGACGGACTAATTTGGCGACATTGAACGGCCGCCGCCTGAGAGACGGCCGTATCGTCTAGAGTTTTACCACGCTTCTCTTAATTCTCCACTGGCCTGGCGCTCATATGGGAGCCAGGTCAGTGTTACTGCGCGGACTAACACATCTCTTTTCAACGGACGCAGTTCAAAGTGTTCGAGCGCTTCCGTCTTGCCATCGTATTTGGCGTTCAGTGCTTCGATATCCTTGTTGAATTCTTCTTCCATTTCCTGGATGCGTGCTTCGAGCGTTTCAACGGTCTCTTCTGCCCGATCGACATTCCCAGATTGGCGGGCTGTCCGGCTGGCCGAACGCGCGGCCGTTGTGGCACGTCCGATCGTGCCGGAGGAGACAGCCTTCTTCCCGAGGAAAGAACCGAGGATTGTGGAGCCGATCGAGATCATGGTCTGGAGTTTCGACTCATTCGCTGCCTGCTTTTGACGTTCAACGGTCTGTTTGGCTTTTCTCACCCGCTCTTCGATCGTGCGACGAGCCGACTCGTATTTACTACGCAGCGCTTCGAGATCTTTATCTCGTTGTTCACGCGATTCAATCTGGAGGCGGATGACAAAGTCTCGCTCCGATTCTTCAGGTCGTGAGAGGCTCTTTAGGGCGTTGTTTTTGAATAACGGCAGATGGCTCGTCCTAAACACATGATCCTGCAGATCTCTCGACCAGCCATTGTAGGAGGCTTTCTTCATGGCGTCGGCCGGCAGGTTTTCAAAGACACCGGCACCGTCCGGTGATGAAGTGAGCTGCTCCGGCAGGACTTCATTTTCGGTCGGTTTTGACCAGTCCGCACTTATCAGGCCATCGGTCAGTAAGGTGGCGTAGTGTTCTTCACGTGAATAGTCGATGCCGTTTCGTTGATCGTTGAAATGGACGTCGACGATACCAAACAGCGCCGGTCGATAAACGGTCTCGCCGACGGCACGTGAGGCGACGTAGTGGACAGGAATATCGGAAGGCAGTGACGGTGCCGTCGCCGCCGCGACAACCGGAGCCGGTGTCTCGATCGGCTGTTCTTCGATGAGAGGTGTAGCTGCCGCTTCGACGGGCGTGCTGCCGGCAGCGACACCGGCGGTGATGTCTGAAGGAACGTTAGCAGCAACTGACGTTGACTCTGAACCTGCCAGCTTTCGAATCTGGTCGCGTGACAATGGTCCTGCGAGATATGACAGAACGAAGCGCGATTCGAACAAGGTCGGCCCGGTGTCATGGACGTTGTTCATCAGGAATTGGCGCGGTTTTAAGCTCGACAGCAGTTGATCGATTTCGCTGCGGTCGAAGCCGCCCGGCAAGGCACTTTCGAGGCCGTCCAAAAGCCTCGCCTTATCTCGCTCAGTCTGCAGACGGCCGATAAACCAGGTACCCATGTTGGAGAGCCCTTTGTAGTCGAGATCGACCGGATTTTGCGTTGTCAACATCAGACCGACGCCGTAGGCGCGGGCTTGTTTCAAGAGGGTGAGCAACGGTTGCTTGGATGGCGGATTGGCGACCGGCGGGAAGTAACCGAAGATCTCGTCCATATAGAACATGGCACGCAGGCTCGATGTTCCCGGTTGCTGGCGCACCCAGCCGATCAGTCGGTTTAAGAGCAAAGTAACAAAGAACATCCGCTCCTGATCGTTCAGGTGAGAGATCGAAAGAATCGAGAGTCGCGGTTGCCCCGATGCTGTATAAAGAAGGTTTTGAATGTCCAATACATCGCCTTGCGTCCAGGCCGAAAACTGCGGCGACGCCAACAGGTTGTTGAAGCGAAGCGCCAGATTGAAACGATCTTTTTCCGGGTAGAACTGCTCGATGTTCATGACGCCGACCTGAGAGAAAGACGGCTTTTGAATATTCTCGATTAACTGGTGAATCGTCAGGTTCTCGTTTTTCTTCCAGGCATCGGTCAGGATCGTAGAGATCAGGATATGGTCGCGGCTGTTTAAGGGATCGGCGTCGAGGCCAAGGAGTCCGAGCAACGATCCGGATGTGCCGCTGACATATTCGTTGAAGACTTCCTCATCTTTTAAAATAGCCGCCTGCGGTACGTCCAATAGCTTGATAATCGAGACTGGCCGTCCAGACACGCTACCCGGAGTATAGATCGTAAACTCGGTTGTCTCGCGCATCTTAACGATGCGGGACGCGTCCTGCCCGTATGAGGCAATACCTGCCTTCCACTTCTCTGCTTCCATCTCGGCCAACTGGTCGACTTCGACGCCTTTGCGCCGTGCGTCATCCTCGCTGACCCATGGGCGAAAGTCTTCCGGACGAAGCTCCGGGAAGTTCAGCATCAGGTTGGTCATATCACCTTTCGGATCGACCACGATCGCCGGGATACCGTCGATCGCCGCTTCTTCCAAAATGCCGATGCAAAGTCCCGTCTTACCGCTGCCCGTCATGCCGACGCACATCGCGTGTGTCGTTAAGTCTCGGGAATCATAGAGAACCAGCTCTTCGGGGTTGTCGGC
>MTKW01004452.1_pt1 | contig 23671 bp, 28 predicted proteins | sample 1042761 | NCBI WGS metagenome assembly MTKW01 (sample SAMN06205366, study PRJNA360243) | anaerobic digester metagenome | biome: Wastewater treatment plant; feature: Anaerobic digester sludge; material: sludge; isolation source: anaerobic digester fed with sludge from wastewater treatment plant ...
TCGCCCAAGTACTTGCGCCCCATGGCAGAGCACTCGATGTGCCAACCGGGGTAACCCATGCCCCAGGGACTGGGCCATTGCATTATGTGCTCCTTAGGCGCCTTTTTCCAGAGGGCAAAATCAGCTGGGTGACGCTTTTCTTGATTCACCTCTACCCGTGCCCCCGCCAACCGGTCTTCGAGTTTCTGTCCGGAGAGGCGACCGTACTCAGGATACTTGGAAATATCGAAGTAAATGCCATCGCTGGTTTCGTAGGCAAAGCCCCGCTCTAGCAGTTCTTCCACCATAGCTATCATCTCGGCAATATGCTTCGTCGCCCAGGCTGTAACGGAAGGCTTTTTGATATTTAACCGCTGCACGTCCTGTAAAAACACGTTGGTATAATACTCGGCGATCTCCCACGGTGTTTTCTGCTCCCGCTGAGCAGTGAGCGCCATTTTATCTTCGCCTTCATCGCCATCCGATTCCAGGTGTCCCACGTCGGTTATGTTCATCACCATTTTTACCTTATAGTTGTTGAACTCTAATACCCGTCGTAANNGTAGGACCACAGACATACATGCCAACCTGTTTTGGGCGCAACGATACAAACTCCTCTTTCTTGCGCGTCAAGGTATTGTAGAACTGAATGCGCATTTTCCCCGCCTCCTAAAAGCATCGAGAGTTCCTTTTAGTCTATCCAGCTACCATTATAATGTCAACGGAGCCACCCTTTGAAGCCAACTCATAGCTAATGATATACTATGAAAAAAGATTCAAACATGGGAGGTATTTCGATGGAACTATATCAGGCTATTCGTGGTCGTCGTAGTATACGCAAGTTCAAACCGGACCCGGTGCCAAAGGAACTGGTACATAAAGTGCTAGATGCGGCCAACTGGGCTCCCTCAGGCGTCAACCTGCAACAGTGGAAATTCTATGTGGTATCGGGCCCAAAGCGAGATCAGATTGCTGCCAGTTATGGGCGCATTACAGAAAGGAACTATCCACCAGCCGGTGAACGCAGCCAGCAGCAGGAAAGCTTCTTGGCCTGGGCTAAAACCTACGGGGGCGCTCCCCTAATTATCGTGGCAACCATGCCTCGTGATGACCAGCAACCGCGGCGAAGAAAAATGCATCTGGAGAGTGTCTCCGCTGCCTTCCAGAACTTGCTGTTAGCCGCCTATGCTGAAGGTCTAGGCACCTGCTGGATGACCGGGCCTCTAGCTGCTGAAGCCGAGTTGGTTGAGATCTTACAGCTACCGGCTGACGAGGAAATCGTTGCTCTCACACCCCTAGGATACCCGGATCAGGTTGTCGAAGAAAAGCCACGACTTGATCCCGACCTCAAGGAGAAGGTTATTTGGCTTAAATAACAAGTTAGCGACGCTCCGAATAGGAGGCGAAAGTCTCCAAAGTGCGTTCTACGTCCGCCGCATTATTGTAGGCGTGTAAGGCAAGACGTATGCCGTGGCGACGGGCGCTGGCTAGTACCCCCTGCTCAGCCAGATACGCTGCCAACTTCTTACCATCTGCCATGCGCACGCAAACAATGCTGCGCAGATGTTGGGGCGTTAGAGGGGTATCTACTTGGTATCCTAGATTAGCCAGACCAGCGCCTAGCTCCGCTGCTAGAACTTGTACATGCTCGGCGATCTGCTCCACGCCTAATTCTAGAATGTAGTCTAGAGCCCGATTCATCTGTGCTACCCCCACCATGTGGTGGGCTCCTTCAAACCTAACTGCTGTGGGGCGCAAGCTGTAGTCGGGGCTGGTGAAGGCATCACCTATCATGCCCAGCTCCCCTTCTACGTTAAACATATAAAGGTGAGAAGGCACCAAGCGGGGTATGATTTCTTTCCGCACAAAGATAAACCCAGCGCCATGGGCACTCATTAGCCCCTTATAAGCGGCGGAGATCAGCGCATCGGCCCCCAGGTCGCGCGGATAAACGGGCAAGATGCCCACAGCCTGCACCGCATCAACGACAAATAGTGCGCCGGCAGCATGGGCGATATCGGCCAACTTGCGGGCGTCCAGCAATGCTCCTGGATAGAAGGTGACCAAGGAAGCGGCTACCGCCCGTGTGCGCTCATCAATAAAAGGCCGATAATCCTCTGGACGCAGAACACCAGTAGGGCAAGGCACCAGCCTTAGCTCTACCCCGCGCTCACGCAAATGAGCCCAGGGATAAAAATTGCTGGCGTGTTCACAGTCAGCCAAAACCACGTTATCGCCCGCCTGCCAGGGAATAGCGCTGGCAATCCGGTTAATCCCTTGAGCAGTGTTACCGACCAGAGCTAGTTCATCGGTTTCTACCTGTAGCAACTTGGCTAGTTTCTCTTTAGCTTGACCTGCCAGCTGCCGAATATTGCTGGAGTTAAGGTTCTGCCAGTCTTGCAGCACTTGGCAGCCGGCGTCTGTTAATGCCTGGGGGGTCAGCCCTCTTTGGGCAGTATCGAGGTAAACAACTTCTTTAAACAGTGGAAACATTTGACGAAACTGGTCCATGGTCAACATGCTAGACTCACTCCTCGCATTCTTGTTACCATGTTAACTTTCGCTATCCATTACCCACTACCCTGCCTTCTGAGAAGGCAATGCCATGTGAGGTTACAGGAAAATAATACACCAGACCCATCTTGGGGCAGGATTTTGCTTGTTCGGTAGCGAACTAGTCAAAGCGTTTGGGGAAATCCCCGACATAACTTTAAGGAGGGAACAACTTGGGTAAGAAACTTCTTTTAGCAAGCTTGGTTCTAGTGCTAGTTGTGGGTAGTTTAGTCGGATGCACTCAGACACCGGGCGGCGGAGACGCTGACTTGAAGAAAGTGACCATGGTTACTGACCAGGGCGGTGTAGACGATAAGTCGTTTAACCAGGCCGCCTGGACGGGGCTCGACGCCTTTGGCAATGCCAACAGCTCCAAAGTCACCGTCAACTATCTGGAATCCAACTCGGCAGAGGACTATGCTCCTAACCTCACGGCCGCTGTAGACCAGGGTGCCGGACTGGTTTGGGCAGTAGGTTACATGATGGCTGATCAGCTAACTGACGCTGCTAAGAACAACACTGATACCCAGTTTGGTATTATCGACTGGGCACCGGCAAGTGAAGCTGACGCCCTGTCTAACGTGGCCTATGTGGTATTCAAAGAAAACGAAGGTTCTTTCTTAGTCGGTCTCATCGCTGGCCTCACCACTAAGACCAACAATGTTGGTTTTGTAGGCGGCATGAGCGGTGGCGTCATCGAAAAATTCGAAGTCGGTTTCCATGCGGGCGTTAAGGCTGCGAACCCTGATGCTACCGTACAAATCCAGTACGCTGAAGACTGGGGCGATATTGCTAAGGGCGAGCAGATTGCAACCACTATGATCAACAATGGGGCCGACGTTGTTTACCACGCCGCTGGCGGCACTGGTATCGGCGTTGCCCAAGCCTGCCACAATGCTCAGGTGCACTTTATCGGTGTTGACGTAGACCAGAGCGAACTTACTCCTTATACCTTAACCAGTATGTTAAAGCGCCTAGATACGGCTATTCAGACCATCTCACAAGACTGGCTCGACGGGCGGTTTGAAGGCAAGAAAATCCATGTTCTCGGGCTAGCAGATGAGGGCGTTGGTTATGTCTATGACCCAGAAAAGATTAGTGATGAAGTCAAGGCAGTTGTCGACGACTTCTCGGCCAAGATTAAGAGCGGTGAGCTCGTAGTTCCAAGCAGCAATGCAGAAATGCCAGCTTTCCTAGATAGTCTAAAAGCAGAATAATAGCTATTCTGCAGGGCCAGACAGAACTGTCTGGCCCTTTTTTCTAGGCAATTTGCTACAAAGGTTTTCTTTATCTAATAAACATGCGACAATATATAGGATATATATTAGGTATAAGCGAGGTGACAACATGAGCACTCCTATTCCCTTTGTAGAAATGCGAGGCATAGTAAAGCGGTTTCCAGGGGTATTAGCCAACGATAACATCGATCTTGACATCCACCGGGGAGAAATTCATGCTTTGCTGGGCGAAAATGGCGCAGGCAAGTCCACTCTCATGAACATTCTTTATGGGCTATATAAGGCTGACGCGGGGGAAATCAAAATCGATGGCCAAGTTGTCCAGTTTGACGGGCCTAACATGGCCATACGTCATGGCATCGGCATGGTACATCAACACTTTATGTTGGTGGAGCCTTTTACGGTGGCTGAGAATATCATCTTAGGCAACGAGCCCCATAGGGGAGTAAGATTGGATCGTCGCCAAGCAATTGCCAAGGTGGAGGAGCTCTCAAAGAAGTATAACCTGCACGTGGATCCCCATGCGCGCATAGCCGATATTTCCGTTGGCATGCAACAGCGGGTGGAGATTCTAAAAGCCCTATATCGAGGAGCTGAGCTACTAATCCTCGATGAACCCACGGCGGTGCTGACGCCGCAAGAAGCCGACGAACTGATTGTCACTATGCGTCAGTTGGTGGCTGCCGGTAAGTCGATTATCTTTATTACCCATAAGCTAAAAGAAGTGCTCCGTTCCTGTGACAAAGTGACCGTTATTAGGCGGGGCAAGAAGATTACTACCCTGCCCACGGCCGGTGCCTCTATGAATGAACTGGCCGCTTTGATGGTGGGGCGTGATGTGCAGCTAACCGTTTCCAAAACCGAGAGCAATCCGGGGCGACCGGTTTTGCAAGTGGAAGGTTTGTGTGCTCTCAATAACCGAGGGCTCCCTGCTCTGCGTGACGTTTCTTTTACCGTTCGCGCTGGGGAAATTGTCGCCATCGCTGGGGTCGAGGGTAACGGACAAACGGAGCTGGTAGACTGTATTGCGGGCTTACGCAAGGCTACCGCCGGCAAAATGAAAATCTACGACAAAGATGTCACCAACCTTTCTCCCCGCCAAGTGCAAGGATCGGGAGTGGCCCATATTCCCCAGGATCGGCAAAAACACGGCTTAGTGCTGGACTTTACCATTGCCGAAAACACCATAATGCGCAACTATTTCCGGCCACCCTTCTGTAGCGGCTTGTTCCTTAACCAATCTGTGACCGAAAAGTACGCAGAAACCTTGGTTGCTAAATACGATGTACGCACNNCAGCGGGATGCGGGCAAAGCGATCTTACTCGTCTCTCTAGAGCTGGATGAGATTATGGCTTTAGCCGACCGCATCTTGGTAATGTATGAGGGACGGATTGCGGGCGAATTAAGTAGCGCTGAAGCAACGGAAGAAAAAATCGGACTGCTCATGGTGGGCGAGCACAGGAAAGGAGGAGAGACGGTTGCCAACTAAGCGCAAAGGGACAAAGATCTGGAGCAAACTGAAGGACGTTTGGCTGGCTACTGATTGGGAATCCAACCTGAAAATACCGCTGGCGGCCATAGCCTTTGGTCTACTAGTGGGCGGGGTCTTTGTCCTCACCATTGGCAAGAATCCTATAGATGTTTACAGGGCCATTTTGAAAGCTATCTTCGGTAGCCCTAGGGCTTTCCTAGATGTTATTGGACAAGCTACCCCCTTGGTCTTCACCGGCTTAGCCGTCGCCTTCGCCTTTCGCACAGGCATGTTCAACATTGGGGCGGAAGGGCAATTCACCATGGGTATGCTGGCGGCGGGCATCGCTGGCATCAAGTTACATTGGCTGCCGGGCCCCTTACTGATGTTGGTCTGTCTCATTACCGGCACCCTAGCCGGTGGTTTGTGGGCAGCCGTTCCCGGTTGGCTGAAGGCCAAGCGGGGTGTGCACGAGGTCATCAATTCCATTATGATGAATTACATCGCCCTTTACCTGACCAACACCCTGGTTCTGTCCAAATGGTTACGGGACCCCGGCTATCAAGCCACCTACGAAGTGCCGCGAAAGGCTCTCATTCGCAACTTCATGGGCACAACGGCCAACTGGGGTATCATACTGGCTGTCCTAGCAGTTATTGTTGTTTATTACCTGTTATGGCGTACCAAACTGGGCTATGAAATTAGGGCAACGGGGCACAACCCCAGCGCCGCCGAATATGCTGGCATCAATGTTCCCAAGCGATTATTAGGAGCTTTGGTGGTAAGTGGCCTCTTGGCCGGACTAGGTGGTGCGGTGCAGACCCTCGGCGTCAAACGTCGGGTATTCCAACTTTTCGGCTTTACTGGCGTCGGACTAGATGGCATCGCCGTTTCACTCATTGGACGTAACCACCCCATAGGGGTGGTACTGGCTGCACTACTCTATGGTACTCTGTATCGCGCCTCCGCCAGCATTCAGTTATCGACTGGCGTGCCGAAACAGGTGGTAGGAATTATTCAGGCCTGTATCATTTTCTTTATCGCTGCCGACGAGATTGTTCGCTTCTTACTGAAGCGGGCAGCTAGGAAGGGGGAAGCGGCGTGAACTTTAATTATGTAACGATTACTACCCTTCTCTTTTTCGCGGTGCGCTCTGCAGCAGTGCTGCTCTTGGCGGGTCTGGGCGGAATTTTCTCAGAACGGGCAGGGGTAGTCAATATAGCCCTGGAAGGGATGATTACCTTCGGGTCTTTTGCCGCCGTAGCAGTAACTTTGCTTACTAACCAACCTTGGCTCGGTGTATTAGCCGCCATCTTGGCCGGGGCGCTTATGGCAGCACTGCATGGCGTACTATCTATACGGTTCAAGGCCAATCAGGTGATCAGCGGTACAGCAATAAATATTTTAGCTGTGGCCTTAAGCTCCTTCTTGATGAAAAGCATCTTCGATCAAGGGGGACACCTACTGCTAGACAAGGCTCCTAAAGTGGCCGATTGGTCTATACCTTTTATTAAAGATCTGCCCTGGATAGGGCCGATTTTGGGGACCCACTCCCCCGGGGTTTACCTGGCCTTTATACTGACTGGAGTTACCCACTTCGTGCTTTTCCATACCCCTATTGGGCTGCGTATACGGGCAGTGGGAGAACACCCTCATGCGGCTGATACCGTCGGAATTAACGTCTATCGCATTCGCTATCTAGGCGTACTTCTAAGCGGCGTGCTGGCAGGCTTTGCTGGCAGTGTTCTTTCTATCGGAATCGGTACGGCTTTCTTGGAAAACATGGCTGCTGGACGAGGCTTTATTGCTCTAGCCGCTGTTATTTTTGGCAAATGGACACCCATCGGCACGATGCTGGCCTGTCTATTGTTCGGGGTGTCGGAGGCCATTCAGGTTACTTCTAACCTGCTGGGTATAGGGCAGTATATCCCCTCTTCCCTCATGGCTACGTTCCCCTACATCATCACCATGTTGGCTTTGGCTGGCTTTGTAGGCCGTACAGTAGGGCCGGCGGCATCAGGGCAGCCATATGAAGTAGATAAACGTTAAAGGCAGGCATCACAATGCGAATTAATAACCTTCCCTACGTGGTGGGCATAGCCGGAGGGACAGGCTCCGGCAAATCAACTCTTTCGGAACGCTTGAAACAAGCCCTTCCCGGTGAAGTGGTGTTAATCAGGCATGACAACTACTATCATGATCAAAAGCATGTGCCTTTTGCGGAGCGCGTGAAGGTGAACTACGACCATCCTTTGGCTTTTGAGACCGATCTCTTGATCCAGCATCTGGATGAGCTGCGTCAGGGCAGAAGCATCTACATGCCCGAGTATGATTTTACGCAGCACGTACGCAAGACGGAGGAGGTGCTGGTGGAGCCGAAGCGCATAATACTGGTAGAAGGTATTCTAGTGCTGGAAAACGCTGAACTGCGAGAGCGCTTAGACCTGCGTATTTTCGTGGATACCGACTCGGACACCCGCATCTTGCGCCGCTTGGTGCGAGACATCAATGAGCGGCAACGCACCTTAGAGTCGGTAATTGACCAGTACCTGCGCACGGTGAAGCCGATGCACGAACAGTTTGTAGAACCGAGCAAGCGCTATGCGGATATTATAGTTCCAGAAGGCGGCCAAAACCAGGTGGCGATTGATATGATAGTGGCCCGTTTAAGGGCTGTAAGTGCAACCTAAGATGCAAAAAGTGCAGTCTCCTAGATCACCTAGGGACTGCACTTTCTGATTGCGGTTATAGCTGGGCAACAGCCCGCTCCAAACGCCGTAGAATACTATCCCGCCCCACAATTTCCATCAGTGGGAACAAGGGCGGCGAAACCTTACCACCACAAATGGCAAGTCGTAAACTCATAAACAGCTCCTTGTTGCTCCAGCCCAAATCGGCCTGTGCTGCGCGAACGGCCGACTCAATTTCTTGCTCTTGCCAAGCAACAGTCTGGAGAGCGGCTATAATGGCCTGGAAACCGGCCTTACCGTCCTTGTCCTTAAGCAGCTGCTGCATGTCCGCAACCGGTACCTCTTCTGGTTCAAGGAACAGATAAGGAAAATCTCTGACCGCATCCAGGCGTGGCAGTCGCTCCTGAATTAGTAGCGCGATCTTAGTCAGATGGGCGAGGTCGTAATCGCCGCCGATAAAGCCCTCTTTCTGCAAGAAGGGAACTATTCGCTCTGCCAAATCGGCCGGTTCCAGACGTCTAATCCATTTGGCATTTATCCAATCCAGCTTCTTGATATCAAAAATAGCGTTGGATACGGTGCACTGCTCGAGTGAGAACTTTTCCAGCAAATCGTCCATGGTGAGAATCTCGTCTTCGTCGCCACCGGGGCTCCAACCCAGAAACGCCAAGAAGTTGAGCATGGCCTCCGGCAAATAGCCCATCTCCGCATACTCACCCACAAAAGTAGCTCCCATGCGCTTGCTCATTTTGGTGCGATCTTCATTTAGCATCAGGCTAAAGTGGGCAAACTGGGGCACCTCAAAGCCCAAGGCTTCATAGATTAGGATCTGCGGAAAAGTATTCGAAATATGTTCTGCTCCCCGCGTCACCTGGCTGATTTGCATGAGGTGATCATCGATCACCGTGGCAAAATTGTATACCGGCATACCATCGGATTTTAGAATTATAAAATCGCCCATGAGGCTGGCATCGGCCTCAATCCAACCCCGGACCAGGTCTTGGAAACCCACCTTTTTGCTCGGCACTTTTAGGCGCACCGTTGGCGTGCGACCCGCCTCTCTTAAAGCTTGACGTTCTTGTTCAGTAAGGTCACGGCATTTGCCGCTGTACTTGATATCTTCTTTAGCCGCCATCTGAGCTTGTCGTTCCGCTTCCAGCTCTTCATTGGTACAGAAACACTCATAGGCCGCTCCACAGTCCAATAATTGCTGAACATACTTATGATAGATATCTAGGCGCTCGCTCTGCCGGTAGGGCATATGGGGACCTCCCTTATCGGGTCCCTCATCCCAATCTAGGCCTAACCAGCGCAATCCCCGATATACCCCAGCTTCGGCTTCCTCTGTATTGCGTCTGGTGTCGGTATCATCAATACGCAAGATAAAAGTGCCACCATTTTTGCGAGCAAATAGGTAGTTGTAAAGGGTGGTACGGGCATGTCCCACATGGGCATCCCCGGTTGGGCTCGGTGCCATCCTTACCCTTACTGGTCGCTTCAGTTCCATGTCACATTCTCCTTTATTAACAGATTAATCCATAGTTCGCAGCCGTTGGCGCATAGCACAACCGATAGTTGCCAGCGCCCACACAGTGAAGGCGACGACTATTACAATATTAGCGGCTAGAGGCAGGTAGCCCGCCAGAAGCTCTGAGCGATAAAATAGCAGGGCCCCACTGGTGGCAGCTAGAAAAACAAAAGCAGGGGCTTGCCAAGGGCGTTCCCACCAGACAGCCAAAATTACCGCCCCCAGCATAGCCACCAGGAGAGAGCCGGATACGGCCGCCAAATAGTGGGCAGCAGATTGCCCGCGGCCAATCACCAGTAGTTTGATTGAACCACTAGCTAAAGTGGTAAGAACGAAAGCAAAACCATAACTCCTGCCCACTGGTAACTGCCCCTCCTAGCCGAAAAACCTCTATGCACAGTTTACCCGATTTTGTCAACTAACGAAAGGCTTGCTGCAGAATAGTGTTTACCATAACTTAAAAAACATCGGGCAGGAATAGAACGTTATATGCAGAAGTATAAATATACATAGCAAAAGGAGGTCATTCACATGGCAGATATGGAAATTCGTCTAGTGGAGGGGCGCGCTGATGCCCACTTTAAGGGGTTCACCGTCAAGGCCGGTGGCCAGGAAGCACCCTCTCCCTTTGATTTGTTTATCGCATCCCTTGCTACTTGCGCTGGCCTGACAGCAGCCGGATACTGCAAATCCCGCGGACTAGACAGCGAAGGCATGCAAATTCTAGTGGACGTGGAGCGCAATCCAGACACACGACTGGCAACCAAGGTCAAAATGGAAATCGTATTACCGGAAGGCTTCCCGGCCGAACATCGTACCCGCGTGCTCAAGGCTGCCAACGCTTGTTTTGTTAAGAAGCACCTTTACGAGCAACCCGAATTTGAGACTGTGGTAAGAGAGGCCTAACCCAATCTTAGCAACAAATGCTCCTGGGGCAACTATTTTCCCAGGAGCATTTTTGTGTACTTAGGGCGTCATTCTGTATCCAACCCGCAACTGATTCGGCCCTCAGGTATATTAAGAGGCCATCGCAGAAGGTGTTTCCGATAGTCTATATTATTCATGCCCCTGCTCTTCACCAGATGTCTGCGAGCGCCCCCCACCTGGTCGACAGCGGCCGTCTGGTCTACCAAAAGCGTGCCCCCTGCGTCTGCACTGCACTTCGTGACGTAGTAGGTAATGCCCACCTTCTATGCGTAGTGCCTTACCCTCCACTAAAGCACGAGCCACGGTTTCACGAGCGCGGGTCAGCACCCGTTGAAAGGTGGGGCGAGAAATGTGCATCAATTCCGCACAGGCTTCCTGCTCTAGGCCTTCCAGATCTTTGAGTCTAAGGGCTTCAAACTGCTCTACAGTTAATACGACCTCCTCCAAAGCGGCCATGGGCACGCCCGCCGGCTTGAAAACATCATGTATCGGTTTTCCTTCAACGATCCGGTGTATACGTGGTCTTGGTGCCATTACGTCCTCCTAGTTAGCTAGTGGTGCTCAGGGCAAGCATCACCACTAGATTGTAATTCTCCCGCTAAGTATTGTTCGACAGCCTGCTCCGCTTTTCCTTGCGCTCCTACACATACCTCAATTCCCAGCTCTTGAAAGATATTAACAGCGCTAGAGCCGATACCACCGGCGATAAGAACTGTCACTCCTTGTTCAGCTAGGAAGCGAGGCAAGAAACCGGGGCGATGTCCCGGGTTAGCAATTATCTTCATCTCCTCTATCTGTCCATCAACTGCGTCGGCCACTAGAAAGTCGGCGCAATGCCCAAAATGAGCCGCTACTTGACCATTATCGACTGGTACAGCAATCTTCATTCCCATTCACTCCCATCTTCATCTGCAACTGTTCCCAGACCGCGAGAACTGCCTTCGTAGCCGGGCTATCAGGGTAATCTAATAAGGAATGTCCTCGCCGTTGCGCTATCTGCACAACCGGGTCGTAGGGTATTTTCCCCATCAAGGGTATTGTCTTGTCGGCACAGAGCCTCTCTAAGCGAGCAGTTAATTCAGGACTCACATCTGCCCGGTTGATACAAAGACTGGTCACAACGCGCATTTGCTGTAGCAAATCTATGATACGCTCCGCGTCCTTTAGCCCTGAGAGACTTGCTTCAGCTACTACAAGTGCCATTTGGCAGCCGGTCATAGAGGCAATAACAGCGCACCCGATACCAGGTGGCCCGTCTAGTAAAGTATGCGCTGCACTCTTTGCCGCCAGTTCCCCCCTACGTCTAATCTCAGTTACCAGCTTACCTGAGCCTTCCGCGCCTGGCTCCATTTCCGCTCTACTCAAGAGGCCAAAGTCGGTTGCGGAAACTATCGTTTCTCCAGTTATCGTCTCCGACAGGGCTAGATGCTCTGCTGGACAGATATATACGCAAGCACCACACCCCTCACAGCGCCTCCAGTCCACTTCCCCCTTTTGAATGGCCCCAAAGCGACAAACTGAGGTGCATTTACCACACATAATGCATGCATTTTCCAGCGCGGTTGCTATTTTAGCTCCAGAAAAAGGTTGCCTACTTTCCTCTGCGCGGGCTAATAGCAAGTGCAGGTTAGACGCTTCCACATCACAATCAATAATCAACTGACTGGTAGCCAGCTGGGCAAAAGTTGCAGCTAGGGTTGTCTTCCCTGTTCCACCTTTACCACTGACTATTAATAGCTGCATTAGATCAACTCCCTTAGGCTGCTGCCCAGTTTTTCAAACTTAGCACGCCACTGGGGCTGCTCCGCTAGCAACTCACCATGGGCCATTGTCTGAGCCGCAGATAGACTAAATGGGAACCGTCCGATAATGGGAAGACCCTTCGCCTCGGCATATTCTTCAACTAACTCATCTTCACCAAAGGAGCGATTAATGATGATAGCTGCCCGCAAGTTCAATTTCTCCGTTACTCGATGCACCATTGCTAAATCGTGCACCCCAAAGGGGGTTGGCTCCGTCACTAATAGGGCTAAGTCGGTATCAATAGCAGTGGCCACAACGTTACAGGAACTACCGGGAGGAGCATCTAGGATGCTGCAACCATGGATTAGCTTGCTCTTCAGCTTATCGATAATTGGGGCTCCCATTGGCTCCCCTGGGGTTAATACCCCTTGCCAGCACTCCAAATTACCTCGTGCCCCCATTTCAACATAACCGATGGTCCGTGCTTTCTCTGTGATTGCCCCCTGACTACAAACAAGCCTACATAGCCCGCAGCTGTGACAAAGTTTCTCAAAGAAATTAATTTTCTCTCCAGTGGCCAGTAGGGCATTGAACTGACAACTCTGGACACATGCCTGACACAAGGTGCAGAGCTCATGATTTACTTCCGGCACATATAAGCTCACATCTTGCCGGCAAGTTACTCGAGGGCGCAAAAAGAGAAAACCATTGGGAGCTTCTACGTCGCAGTCTACGTAGGTCCACCTCAGAACTGTAGCTAGGTTAACAGCTAACATGGTTTTGCCGGTACCACCCTTGCCACTTAAGACAGCAATCTTCATTGTGTTAATAGAGCCTCCAACCTGTCTGCCAGAAAGGCCTCATACGCCGCTTTAACGCTTACCTCTCCTGGTAAACGATAGGCAGCGACGCCTGCTGCTTGTAATGAGCTGAGTGCATGGGGTCCGAGATGACCCGTAATAACCACATCAACTTTTTCTTCATTTACAGCCTGGGAAGCTACAACTCCGGCTCCCTGATCGACTCTGTAGCCTGGATTTCTCATTACTCTGGGGCTGTTATTATTCTCTTCAAAGATGATGAAATAGGCAGCACGGCCAAAACGCTCGTCGGCCAGTGCTTCTACCGAATCTCCCTGGCTAGTAACTAACACCTTCAATGCTAACACCCCTTTTCTAAACACGGGAATCAGGTAGGCAGAAGCCTGCCTACCTGAAACCAGTTACTCCTTATCTTTCGTGTCTTCTTCAAGTAAGGCCTTTAGCCCATTCAACCGCTCTTCTAAGAAAGAAATTTCGTTTCTAATCGCGTCTCTGGACTCAGTAGCTGCCCTCCGAAACCAGCGGCAAGAACCAAGGCCGCGCCCGATGCCATAACCGTACCCCCGGCCCATAAAGGCAGTGGCCCGTGCGGGGAAACCACAGACGCCTAAACCGCGGCCGCTTTTAGCCCCCCACCCCATAGGACCAGTACCATCAAACCTTGGCATCACTTTTCACCTCCTTTTAAAGCACCTAACTGTATTCGCAGGTTATCAATTAGTTCGTCAACCGCTTCACTGCTGTATTTTTCGATTTCTCCCCGGTCAGACAGCTCTCGAAGCTTGGCCTCTATCGGCAAGCTACCCAGAAAAGCTAGTTCTAGCTCCAGGCTAATTATTGCCCCCTTACTGGGGCCGAAAGGTTCGATTAACTCACCGCAATGGGGACATTTGAGCCCACTCATGTTTTCTACTAAACCGAGAATAGGAACACCCATAGTTCGGGCCATATGAATAGCCTTCTTCACTATCATCACTGCTAACTCCTGAGGGGTACTTACTAGCACCAATCCGTCCACTGGTAGGCTTTGCAGCACCGTAAGAGGAGCGTCGCCGGTGCCCGGCGGTAGGTCTATGATCAGAAAGTCCAAATCGCCCCAAACAACATCGGTCCAGAATTGCCTGATCGCGCCAGCAATAAGGGGACCTCGCCAAATTACAGGCTGATCTTCCTCTTCCAGTAATAAGTTGAGACTCATGACCTTAAGGCCTTCGTCAGAATGAACAGGCAGCAAACCCCCGTCGGTACTTTGGGGCTTACCGCTTACACCCAATAACCTAGGGATACTAGGTCCAGTGATGTCGGCATCAAGCACACCCACCTTATGTCCCTGCTGTGCCAGTTGACTGGCAATCAGCGCGGTAACCGAGGACTTACCTACGCCACCTTTACCACTCATTACTGCAATAACTCGGTCAATTGAACTTTGTGCGTTACCCGGTTGCTGTAAATTTCCTGTTTCCATTGAGGCGCCTCCTTTGTTATGAGCATATGCTCATTTCTATTCTAGGCGGTTTTTGAGCATATGTCAATAACCGATTTACTGACACATGCAAAAAGGGTACCCTTCCAATAGGGTACCCTGAAATTTGTATAGCTGCTCTTAGAGCTCGTTGATCGCTTTCTCCAATCTTAATAGCGCTTCCTCTACTATGGAGCGAGGACAGGCCAGATTAAAGCGCTGGAAGCCTTCCCCGCCAGGACCAAAGGCGTAGCCATCATCTAGGGCCAAGCGCGCCTTTTCCCGCATGAAAGTCTGCAGCTCTAACGGACTCATACCCAGCTGCCGCATATCCACCCAGGCTAAGTAGGTGCCCTCTAAGTTGGCCACCCTTAGCATGGGCAGACGCTCAGCTATAAACTCGCTGAAAAACCTATAGTTCTCGTGCAAATAGGCCCGCAGCTGTTCTAGATAGTCGTCACACTGGGTTAAAGCGGCTTCCGTAGCCACAAACCCGAAGACATTACCACTGTTATGGCCGGCACGAGCAGCCACATAGCGCTGCCTTAGTTCATCGTTGGGGATGATAACGAAGGAAGTGGCCAAGCCAGCGATGTTAAAAGTCTTGCTGGCCGACATAAAAGTAATGGTATGCTGCTCGATTTCTGGCGATAGGGTGGCCGTTACGGTGTGTTCAACTCCGGGCGCCAGCAAATCGCAGTGAATCTCATCAGAGAAGATGAGACAATTGTGCTTGACGCAGATCTCGGCCAGGCGCTGTAACTCTTCTTTGGTCCAAACTCGTCCTACCGGGTTATGGGGGCTGCACAATACTAAAGCTTTAATACGCGGCATGCGTACAGGGAAACTGGTACGCACTTCAAACAGCTTCTCTAAACCTTCAAAGTCCATCTCATAANNAATCCATTCCTTCTTAATTTTCCAGCCGTATAGCCTGTCCACCCTTTCCACAATTGCCTCGTAAAGGGATGCGGGTGGGAAAGTGTAGCCATAAATGGGATGTTCAGCTCTCTTTTTTATGGCTTCAGCTACTGGTGTAGGAACTGGGAAATCCATATCTGCTACCCATAGATCCAGCACGTCTTCCCGCCCAAACATGACCGCATTATTGTCATGCTTACTACTGTTGGTATGACGCCGATCAATAATCTGATCAAAGTTATACTGCACTTTTTGTCTCCTCCTCCGCAAAAGCTACTTTTATTCTAGCATAACGGTTTATCTATTTGTTAGTGTACGTCTGGCGGAACTGGGCAAAGCGCGACAGCACATCGGCATTTGCTGTAAGGAAGGCGTTCCAGACCTCCAGCGCCGACACCGTATCCCGGCTTAAGTAATGTTCAATGAGCTCCGTCTCAACCAAAAGGCTTCTAGTAACCCCCAGATTCCGCAGAAACTGCTCGATTGTTTCGTGGCGCTGCAACAGATACTGGCCTAAACTCTGGCCCTTAGGGGTTAGTTCAATTTCACCATATCTCTGATAGGACACGTACCCCTTCTCTGCTAAGCGGCGAACAGTGCGCGAAACCGAAGGGGCCTGCACATTAAGCTGCTCCGCCAGCATATTTACGCGTACCGATGGGGTCTGCTGGCAGGTGCGATAAATCATCTCCAAGTAATCCTCCATGCTAGGAGTCAACTCCCGACCACTGCTTTGCTTCACTAGCTGATAACCTCTAACGGTGCGAAATTCTCTTTCCTTCGGCATTACACGCTCGCCTCCTGCAAGAAGTTGCTCACTGCTAACTTATGCCCGTCAGCACCAGTGATGCCACCAAATAGCCAGAGGGAGAAAATTAGCCATGAGTAACACAGGCTGCAGGCCGGCCATATATTAGCTGTAGCTAACTCTTTCAGAAGGGAGAGATCTACCTATGCCCTCTACTGGTCCAACTATTTCCCTTGCCGATCTATCTATAGGCCAGGAAGGAATCGTAAGAGAGGTGAAAACCACTAGTCGCATGCGCCGCCGCTTGTTAGATCTAGGATTAGTGACTAATACGGTTGTGGAAGCCCTGTGCCAAAGTCCGACCGGAGACCCAACGGCTTACCAGATAAGGGGGACGGTGATCGCTTTACGAGCCGAAGAGGCGGCTTCCATCATTATAGAGAGAACCCGTGGTTAAAGGGCACTAAGGAGGATAGTGATGGGACTAAGGGGCTATCGAGTTCACAATGCTCCATCATTGGGCGGTCAGATTGCGGCTGATGAACTGGTCATCGCCTTAGCTGGCAATCCCAATACGGGCAAAAGTACCGTGTTCAACCGGCTGACGGGATTGAAGCAGCACACGGGGAACTGGCCGGGTAAAACTGTAGCAGTAGCCCAAGGGAGATATGAACACCAAGGGCAACAATACGTGCTAGTGGACTTGCCGGGCACCTATTCCCTCTTAGCCAACTCGGCGGAAGAGGAAGTGGCCCGCGATTTTATCTGCTCGGGGCAAGCCAAAGCTATAGTAGTCGTCACCGATGCCACCTGTTTGGAGCGCAACTTGAACCTGGCATTACAGATAATGGAGATAACGCGGCAAGTAATTGTGTGCGTAAACCTTCTCGATGAGGCTAAACGGAAACAGATAGGGGTGGACTTGGGCAAATTAGCCACCATTTTGGGGGTACCAGTTGTCGGCACCAGCGCCCGCGATGGTAAAGGCTTAGACGAGCTGAAAACAGCCATTCATCACATGGCCATGGGAAAAGAAAAAACAAACCCTTTGCAGGTTAGCTATGCTCCCCCGATTGAAGCAGCCGTTGGCATGCTGGCCCCGGTTCTCACAGCAGAGAATAAAGCTCCCTTTTCACCTCGCTGGCAGGCCCTACGTCTACTCGAGAGCGAGGAAAGTTCTGTACAGCAGGGGGAGGCAGGGCCCGACAACAAACTAAGATCAGCATTGACTCAAGCCCACCTTACCCTACAGGAACAAGGCCTTATAGGAGATAAGCTCCATGACAGCATCGTTTCTAGCTTGGTACACACTGCCGAGCGGATCGCCAGAAGCGTAGTCACTATTGGCAGGAAAGACTACGACCTACGGGACAGGAAAATAGATCGCATTGTCACTTCCCGCAGCTGGGGATTTCCCATTATGCTAGCCCTATTGGGACTCGTCTTCTGGCTAACAATTAAGGGCGCAAACTATCCGTCTCTGCTACTGTTCTCCATCTTTTCGCGCATAGAAGAAGGGCTATCTGAGTTCATGCAATCCTATGCTTGGCCCGACTTCTTGCATGGCTTCTTGGTGCTGGGAATATACCGCACATTGACCTGGGTAGTAGCAGTAATGTTACCGCCAATGGCCATCTTCTTTCCCCTATTTACACTTCTAGAAGACCTCGGTTACTTACCACGCATTGCTTTTAACCTGGACAGCTACTTTAAAAGAGCCTGCGCCCACGGAAAACAAGCGCTTTCCATGTGTATGGGCTTTGGCTGTAATGCAGCAGGCGTTGTGGCTTGCCGCATCATAGATTCGCCCCGCGAACGGTTAATCGCCATCCTGACTAACAGTTTCGTGCCCTGCAACGGACGCTTCCCGCTTCTAATTGCGCTAGTAAGCATCTTTTTTGTTTCCGGGACCAACGACAGCGGGCTAGTGCAGACCCTATTCTTAGTTGGGCTGATTGTACTTAGCGTACTAATTACCTTAGTTGTTTCTAGAATACTATCCCGTACCATCCTCAAGGGGCTACCTTCATCGTTCGCCCTAGAACTTCCCCCTTACCGCAAACCGCAAGTGGGGAGAATACTAATACGCTCACTGCTGGACCGCACCCTATTTGTTCTAGGGCGAGCCGTGGTGGTAGCAGCACCAGCCGGGGCCGTAATCTGGCTATTAGCCAACAGCTTGGTTGGTGACGTTAGTTTGCTCCAACACCTGGCTTCCTGGTTACAACCCTTTGCTCGCCTAATCGGCCTAGACGGCTACATCTTGCTAGCTTTTATACTTGCCCTACCGGCCAATGAAATTGTAATCCCNNGTGCTCGAACTGCGCCAGCTTCTAGTGCAAAACGGTTGGACCTGGTTAACAGCCCTCTGCACCATACTGTTCTCTCTCAATCATTGGCCGTGCGGCACTACACTCCTGACGATCCAGAAAGAGACGCAGAGTTCTAGATGGGCAACCCTCTCCTTCTTGCTTCCTACAGTTACAGGTGTAGTTCTCTGCTTTCTAGTTACCCAAATGAGCCGTATACTCGGGTTCATATAACAAAGGCGCCTAGTGCGCCTTTGTTATATGCTTACCAAGCGACGCCGGCGACGCTGGAAGCGACTTATACAGGAAAAGGTCATTTGTTTGGCCATCTGTTGGGTCTCTCTAAAGGCGTGCCCCACATGTTCTGGATAGTGGGCATCGGAACCAAAGGAGATATCAAAATTGGCGATACGGATCCGTTTCAACAGATCAACGCGGGGGAACAGGGTACCAGCCGGTCGTAAAAGGCCACCGGTGTTCACCTCAATGCAGATACGGTGGCGTTTAATGCGGGCTAACCATTCATTTTCAATGCGGGTAACCACATCTAAATCGGGGCGATGACCAAAGTAGGCAATATTGCCCGGATGGCCTAGGACATCAAAGAGCTTACTTTCTACCGCTTGGGCCAACACGGAGTAATACTGGCGGTAGACCGCCTCCAGATCGCGCCCTTCCCAAGATTCTGCTTCCCCATCAAAGCACCAATCGCCTAGCCAGTGCACCGAACCAATCACAAAGTCTACGGGAAGTCCCCGCAGTGCCTGGCGGATATTACCTTCTTTGCCCGGGATATAGTCAACTTCTAGACCGGTTTTTACTGGCCACCCTTTTTGCCGTGCTAAGGCCATTAGTTCTAAGTAAGCCTCTAAATGCTGTTTTTGTTTGGGGGCTATGCGGTCATTGTAAAGACAATCTTTGGCTTCCACAAAACGATAAAAATGTTCCACAATACCCAGCTCTTCTACCCCGGCCCGGTCTGCCTGTATTACAAACTTCTCTAACCAATCGAGGGTGTAAGGACCATTTTCCAAGTGCACATGGTTATCGACTAACACACTATCACCTCATTTACTCTACTTACTTCGCACTAGTTCTTTATATTCCTTCCTCAGTGTCATCAGCCCAACAGCGCTCATTTCTAATAGTAGCTGCAATATGCTATGATATTAATAGTAATAGAATATTCCAATATTATATTTAGTGAGGTGAATAGAAAAATGAAAATCTGTGTACTTCATCGTCCTTACCGCAACACCGAATGGCAAACAAAGTTTTCCGGACAAAAATTCGCCGATGACGCCATCGAAGAAGCACGCCATCACGCAGAGGCCATTAGAGCCAACGGTCACTCGGTGGAGATCATCACCTGGAGTAACGACATGACCAGAAATATTAAAGCCCTGCGGGCTGGCAACTATGATCTGGTTGTCAATGCGTCATCACTGGAGGAAGTGGCCCTATTAGAAATACTACATATACCCTTTATGGGTTCGGGCATTGATCTAGTAGCTACAGACAAGGCCACGCGCAAACGACTCTGGCGCGACGGCCAGATATTAACACCGGCTTTTGCTCATATCACCAACATGGACCAACTGGCAGCGGTGGAACTTCCCCCATTCCCGCTCTTTGTTAAGCCGGTAAGGGGGCGCGGTAGTGCCGGGATTACCGATGAATCCATCGTGCACAATCAGAAGGAATTGGAAAGAGCTTGTCAGCGCATTCTCTACACCATGCACCAGGGGGTGCTTATAGAAGAATACATTCAAGGCATCGAGGTAACAATCGGTCTAATCGGAAACGGCGCCGACCTAATCGTGCTACCTCCTCTAGAGATTGAGTATAGTGGACAGGCTCGCACCAACACCTTCGCCCACAAACAAGATAATGAAATATTCCACTGCCCGGCTCGGCTGCCGGAAGAGGACATAAGACTATTATGTGAGGCGGCTAAAAGGGCTTATAATAGTTTAGGAGCGCGCGATTTTGGCCGAGTCGATTTCATCTACGACCCGAAAACTAGAAGACCTTACGCACTAGAGCTAAATACTTTCGCTGGACTACAAATTTTGAGTGGCGATGAGGAGCATTTGCATCAGAGCTATATCGGTAAGATGTGCGAACAAATGGGTTGGACTTCCCAACAACTATTTGAGCGTCTGCTGGCTACCTGCCAACGCCGCCTAAAAGAAGAAATGGTAGATGAGTCGGCCAATAACTAATCGCATTCTGCTTAGAAAGGAAGGTAATTGCTGTTGCGACCGGAGAATATTATGGCCGCTCCCCTAACCATTGACAAATGGTGTAGCAGGAATCGCCTAGTAGTACCACCTATGGTTACTTGGGCCGCCAGCGCCGAAGGGCTAGTTTCAGATTATCAACTTCAACACTATGCTTCATTCAAAGATGTGGGCATGGTTGTGGTGGAGGCTACGGCCGTCTCACCGGAGGGACGGCTGGCCGCCAGGCAGATCGGGGCCTTTGCCGACGAACACCTGCCGGGCCTTACCCGTCTGGCTAAAGCAATTCATGAGCAAGGTGCCCTAGCGGCCATTCAGTTGCATCATGCGGGCGGGAATACTACCTTAGAGAAAACCCACGGCTTACCCCTATTAGCCCCTTCCGCAATCACCCGCAACCAGGACCAAGCACCGCCACGGGCTATGGACAAAGCCGATATTGACCGCATACAAGAGGATTTTGCTGCCGCCGCCCGGCGAGCAAGGGATGCGGGCTTTGATGCCATTGAACTGCACGGCGCCCATGGTTATCTGCTGAGCCAATTCTTTTCCCCAGCCATGAACCTTCGTCAAGATGAGTACGGCGGCTCTTTGGAAAACCGCGCCCGCTTTGCCCTTGAAGTTTTCAAAAAAGTAAACGCAGCCGTGGGAAAAGATTGCCTGGTTTATATACGTTTAGGTGCGGCCGATAACGTTGATAACGGACTTTCCCTATCGGAGGGCCTGCAGATAGCTCAGTGGCTGGTAGAAGCGGGTGCCAGATTGCTACATATTTCTGGTGGCGTAGGTGGTGCTCCCCTGGCCGATCATGCAGAAGGACAGCATTGGTCGCCTACTTTGCGGCTGGCGGCACAAGTGAAAAAGGTGGTCAATGTGCCAGTTATAGGCGTTGGCGGCATTGTCCACCCGGAGCAAGCGGAAGCAGCGCTTAATGCTGGCCTATCAGATATGATTGCGGTGGGCAAGGCGATGTTAGCTGATCCCCTATGGGCGAGCAAAGCTCTAGGGAACGATATTAATCCAATTAATACCTGCCATATATGCCCCCGTTGTGGCCACTATAAGCATCCTTTTACCTGTCCGGCACGTTTGCGGGCATAGCTATGAGACTAAGAATAAAGGGTGATCATCATTTTACATCGGTTTTCTCGGCTGGAATTGCTAATCGGAGCTAACGGTCTACAACGCCTGCAAGAAGCTAACGTGGTCGTCTTCGGTGTGGGGGGCGTGGGCTCCTTTGCCACGGAAGCTCTCGCCCGTAGCGGTATTGGTAAGCTACGCTTGGTGGACCACGACGTGGTGGCCCTCACCAACATCAACCGGCAGCTGCCGGCTCTGGAAAGCACCATCGGCCGCCTTAAGGTGGAAGTAATGGCGGAGAGGATCAAAGAGATTAATCCCGACTGTGAAGTTGAAGCTATAGCCGCCTTTTTAGACCAAACCAACTGGCAGGATTTGTTAGACGGTGGGTTTGACTACGTGATCGATGCTATCGACACGGTGGCCAGCAAACTCATTCTCGTTGAGAAATGCCGCGAGCTTAACCTGCCTATCATCTGCAGTATGGGGGCGGGCAACAAATTTGACCCCTCTCAATTGCGAGTGGCCGACATTAGCAAGACCAGTGTGGATCCGTTGGCGAGAGTCATGCGGCAGGAGCTGCGCAGACGGGGCATCCACAAGGGGGTAAAGGTGGTTTTCTCTACTGAGCCACCTTCGCGGGCTCTGGAAGAATATCATACGCAACTGCAAGAGAAGGAGAAGACGGCCAAACGGCAAATACCGGGCAGCACTGCCTTTGTGCCTCCGGCTGCCGGCCTACTGCTTGCCAGCGCAGTAGTGCGTGATTTGCTAGCTTCCCCGGAAAGTGGCATTTAGCTGGCACAAACCCGAGAGGAGGCCAGAAATGAGCTCGCCGGCTACCGAGAGAATGGCTGCCCCATCGGTATTACCTTCTTGGCCAGTGCCTATGAACTAAGCTACTCAGCTCCGGCGCCCACCCCAGCTATAAAGCAACAAAAAACACACCTAAGCATGTACTTGGGTGTGTTTTGTGTGACAGCCATTTTCTTGCTGGATGGGAAAGCGGGCAGTCTGAGGAGCCACCACGCGGTTAGTCAAAGTGCCTAATCCTTCTATCTCTATCTGTATTTCATCGCCTACTTGCATGGGGCCGATGCCGGAAGGAGTACCGGTGAGAATAATATCACCCGGGTTGAGAGTGAACACCTGGGAGACAAAGCTGACCAGCTGCGGTATGTTGAAAATCAGATCGGCGGTACTACCATCCTGCTGTACCTGGCCGTTTAGTATAGCTTTCAGGCGCAAGTTGCCAGCGTCGATACCGGTAACAATGCTCGGACCAAGAGGGCAGAAGGTATCGAAAGATTTGGCGCGGGTCCATTGGCCATCTTTTCTCTGGAGATCACGGGCAGTAACGTCGTTAGCAATGGTGTAGCCAAAGACATACTGCATAGCGTCCTCTTCGCTCACCATATGGCACTGTCTGCCGATGATGATGGCCAACTCAGCCTCATAGTCCAGCCGTCCAACCGACGGCCAGTAGACGATGTCACCCTGGTGTGGCAACAGAGAGGTATGGGGTTTGAGAAAGATAATCGGCTCACTGGGCAACTCCAGGCCCATTTCCAAGGCATGTTGCCGATAATTTAGGCCCACGCATACGATGCTGCCGGGCTGGCAAGGGGGCAGCAAAGTGACGTCTTCCAGTGGAACAACCCGATCGGTAAATTTATAGTCGGCAAAAATGTCGCCTTCTATGATGACAATCTGATTTCCCTGCAGCAGTCCGTAGTGGGTGTTGCCGTCCAGAGAGAAGCGTATGTACTGTAGGGGCACTGGTAATCACTCCTTGTTTTCAAATACAGCACTCTATCCATGGTTAATCAGTCAGCAGGATTATACCACAATAACAAAAACCCTTGTGGCAACAGCCACAAGGGTTTTTAAAATATTCTCTGGCAGCGACCTACTCTCCCAGGGCTCATGCCCAAGTACCATCGGCGCTGGAGGGCTT
>MTKW01006830.1_pt1 | contig 23669 bp, 20 predicted proteins | sample 1042761 | NCBI WGS metagenome assembly MTKW01 (sample SAMN06205366, study PRJNA360243) | anaerobic digester metagenome | biome: Wastewater treatment plant; feature: Anaerobic digester sludge; material: sludge; isolation source: anaerobic digester fed with sludge from wastewater treatment plant ...
TCTACCCCTTCCCAATAAGTTTCCAATCCCATCAGCAAAGCCTTTTCACTGTTCATAAAACCGTCCATCAAGGCCCCAAAATCCCCATCTTCATGTTGAACCAGGAGGTTGATAGCCTTTTCTTCTAACATGGGCCGCAACAATGCGCTCACCTCTCCCAATTGTTTTCGGGAAGTAAACAGAGCCATGACCCGCCCATCTACAGCATCCACTGTATGGAACAGAGTCTCGGTGACCTGATAACTGAACTGTTCATGAGAGGGATTCACTATATCTTTGATCATCAAAAGACAGGCTTGTTCCTCGTAGCGAAAAGGTGAGTGTTCCAACAGAGTTCTGATGCGGCCTTCTTGTTGATAACGAATCAAACCGTTACGGCGAATGATATGATCGAAAGAATCCTCAACTGCCATAGTGGCTGATACCATTATTAAACTGGAAAGGTGTTGAAACAGGCCGGTATCTAATTCATTCTCTATCTCCAGTAGAGACGAACAGATTTCTTCAATTTTCCCTCGGGTGGTGCTGACCCACAACAGACGGTCAACACGATTTAAATCTTCTTCGAAAATAATGAAAGCTCTATGAGAGAACTCTTTTAATTGCGTAATGTAGCTCTGGATATCCGCGGCTTCTTCCTCTCCCTGCATTTCCTGAGCCAGTTTTTCCATATCCCGCAACAGCAAGTTAAGTCCAGCTTGCCACTCCAGATAAGTATTAATAATCTCATTAAACCAGTTGCTCTCCAACTCTGCCGGGGAAATGGATCGAGAGTATTCACTCCCCTTACCCAAATGCTGATCCATTTTAGTAAACAGCTCTTCTGCTAGCCGACTCCCTTGCTCAATGAGAGGACGAAGAGCGTTAATGGATTCTGCTAAATGAGCAAAACGTGATCGCAAAGCTTGTAAATAGCCTCTTTCATGAGTTACTTCGCGACGATACAGGTTGGAAAACCATCTTTTGATATCAAATCGGTTTAATACACAAGATAATTTGTCAAAAGCCTCCCGATCAAAACTATGGGCCTCATCAATCACCAGGCAACTGTACTCAGGCAAAAGACGTCGGTCAACCCCCATGTCAGCCAATAAGAGTGAGTGGTTGGTCACCACTAGATTTGCTTTCTGGCACCTGCGAAAAGCCTTCAGTCGAAAACATTTATCGTGATATTTGCATAGATCCTTGCGACAGTAATAGCGGTCAGCTGCCAGCAACGGCCAGTGTTTCATCATTTCCCCGGGCAGTTGCAGTTCCATACGGTCACCGCTTTTGGTTCGTTCCGCCCAGGTCAAAATCATTTCAATAAAACGCTCCTCTTTGGCGTCCAGAGAGCGACGTCCGCCCAGGATACTTTGATACTTGTTCCAGCACAGGTAATTCTCGCGTCCCTTCAGTTCAGCGGCTTCGAACTCAAAGGGCAAAATCTGCTGCAGTGCCGGGATGTCTTTCTCCATTATTTGCTGCTGTAAAGCACGGGTGCGGGTTGCCACTACCACTCGTTCTTTTTCCTGCACTGACCAGGCTACAGCAGGAATCAAATAAGCTAAGGTTTTTCCCACCCCAGTACCTGCCTCAGCCATTAAAAATTCACTATTGTTCAGAGCATAAGCCACTTCTTGCGCCAGAGAAGCTTGTTCTTCACGATAATGATANNATTTCTAAAGCTTAGCCCATTATATACTTACTGGCGAGCTGAAATAGAAAAAGCCGTTCTGAAAACGGCTCCAGGGTGTCGTAAAAATCGACACCTTGCCAGAGCGAGCAAAAAAGGATAAGGGCAAGGCAACCGGGAAGCCCGTGTTGAGGCGTACATTAGGTACGTTGATTGAACGGGCTTTCCGAGTTAACGCAGCTATTAGCCTTTTTTTGACGGTCTGAAGCCGTTCTGAAAACGGCTCTCTACATCGCCTGATTACTATCGTTATTGCAGTTCGAGTTTTTCAACGGAATTGCGCTGGCCGATCTTTTGTACATTATAAACCGACTCAATAGGTACTTGCCCTTTCTCGAGTTCAGCAGCGTACTCATCCAGTTGCTCAGGCAGGAATTTTATCGATAAACCACAACTGGATGAAATCTCTCGAAGAGTTGGTATCATGATAAAATCAGCCTCGGCTGCTTTGAGAATCCGTTCGGCCTTAAGAGCATAGGAGGTAGTGGCGAACGTTATTAAACAATATTGAGGCGCCTTAAACAATTGCTTATTCATGTTGTTCACCTTGTTTCGTCGAGATCTATGGTACCTATATTGGCGAAAGTACCCTTTGCATCAGCCACGATTTTACCATCACAATAGACCTCGGCCCTAGTGTAGACCAGTCTCTTCCCTGCTTTGACCACCTTTCCCTGAGCCAGCAGTTCCCCTTGTATACTTGCTGCTGCCACAAAAGCGGTCGAGCAGTCAGCGGTAACTCCTCGGATCCCCATACTACGAATGGCGTTTCCCATGGCAGCATCCGCTATAGACATCAACACTCCGCCATGCAAAAGACCCATAGGATTAGTGTGCTGATGTGAAGCTATCAATTTGAACTCAGCCTGACCCACTCCCAGCGCGGAAAGGCGAATGCCCACCAGTTGATAAAAGGGGGTATTCTCTACGGAGTGACATATATATTCAAATAGAGACTGTTCAATTCCCATATTCTTCACCAACCCATCCAGCCTCCTTCCCTTTGAGTTCTACGTTATTATATCATGCGCTACAGATAGTTTTGCTATTATTTTATGTTATATATAGAAATGACCTAAGATTTCCTCCGGGCGACAGAATGACAATCAATTTATTTATGCAAAATAAAGAAACAGTCAAGGGGGATGATCGCATGCTGGTTAGTAAATATCGTCTATATGCCATAGTGATACTGGTAGGTCTGCTTTTATTAGGGGCAATCATATGGTGGGTGAATCAGTTAGAACCTGAGAGAAGGCCCGTTCCTACCGATGAAGACTGGGCAGTAATGTTCTCCGTTGAGGATCAAAGGTGTACGGCTTATACTAATCATTCAGGAAATGCGCTCTCTTCCAGTGGTCAGTCATACTTCTTTGGTGCAGTAGCTGTTCATCCCCGCTACCCGGTGAACGCAAGAGGCGACCCACTGCAGCCAATCATTCCCTACGACACGGTTCTATATCTACGAGAACCTCTGGAAATCAATGGGCAATCATTTGCTACTTTGCAGGTCATAGACACCGGAGATGTAAACTATCGTTTACATGCAGATTCTCCTTATTGGATCGATGTTTATTATGGTTCTGGCGACTATTGGAGCAGAAGCAATGCCCGGGAATTTGGGGTAAAGGATATAGATTATTATTGGGTGGAAAAATGGAGATAAGCGCAAGTTCGGGGACGGTCCCCGGACTCGCGCGAATCGTCACAGGTGGGTCTTACAGAAGGCCCGCCCCTACAATTTCCTAGACCTTTTCAAATACCGCAAACAACTGCAGGGCTACTTGATCAAAGGGCTGAGCCCTTAGTTCTTCGGCTAGTTCCCGTGCTGGAGAACGATCGGCTATTTCCATAAACTCTTCCCAGCTCATAAAGTCAAAGGGAGTAATCTCTACTGTGGTAAAACCATGCCGCTTAAACATATCGGCCAATGATTGAGGGTCAAAATGATGCATATGCAGCATAGCCGGAAACAGCGTTCCTTCGATGCTCTCATGAATATGCTGCTCTACTTCACCATAACGGGTAGGAGCAGTTATAAATACCCGTCCACCAGGTTTCAGTACCCGGGCAAATTGTTCTACGATTGCTTCTGGAGAATAGGTATGTTCCAATACATCCAGGCAGTTGATAGCATCAAAGTAATTGTCTGGATACGGTAGAGCATCAATACTGCCTTCTACAAAGGTGACTTCCTTGCAAGTACCAGATAGCAGATCATCTGCCGAAGGGAATTCACACTCAACCTGAATGCCACCCAACTCTTCCTCGATAAGATCTATTACTTTGGGGAATATGGTCTTTTCCCCATTTTTCATCATGTTAGAGAGTGCCATGGCTCGTTCCAACCGGGCTTTACAGGCATCAATGGAAAACACAGACGCATACTGACTCATTACCAGAGTGGCAAAACCAGCGCCACATCCAGCATCTAAGACCTTCCCCTCCAATTTCTGAATGTCGGGATAGACATACTTTAGAAAGGAATACTCGCCACCGGAGGAAAAATTCTGCAGGGCAATGATCTCATTGAGAGTGAACAGATCCTGTTGGCTCAAAACAGATCCAATTTCCCTTCTGAACCAGTTGCGTAATTCTACATCATCATTAAGGCGAGCCGTAATGTCCTCTAAACTATCAGTTCCGGCTTGTTGTACTAATTTTTCCCGATCACTAGGGCTCATTACTTTCCAGAGATACTCAACAAAAAATGGAAAACATACATTGTTATGTACATTAAATAGAATAGCCTGATGAGGCTTGCTATTGCGTAGTTCTGAGGTGGCCTGATGAAACTTGAGCAAAAAGGCGATAGCCTCATCATCATTCCTGGAGAACATACTTTCATAGCTACTTGATAAATCACTGACTCCCGGCATCAATTGCTGGTAAATACTAAGAACGTCTGGTTCCACTGAATTGAAATAGTAATCAAAAAACTCTCTTAAGATCATGCCCTCTCCTCCTACTGGTTTCTAACCAATACATCCATCTATTAGTGGTAATACTTCCTCATATATACCAGGATCTCCTTGGACATTGAGCTCCCAAGTAGCTTGAACCTGCAGGGAAGCTTGCCCCTTATCAAAGGGTATCCAGGGGCGTATCATGAGTCCTGAAGTATGATAGCTTAAGCGACTCTGATCTTCGTACACATAATCCTGGTAATAATTACTGACCGCCGGCCTTATTTCCAATCGATGCAAAGGAGTGTTTTCTCCCAATTGATAACTGATGCGATTATAATAACTTTCCCCATCAGCACCATCCAATCGATACAGATAATCCATTCGCTCTACGGTCGCTAATTCCTTTTCATAGTCAAAGTATCTGATTTTGTCTCCCTCTATGGCGACAACATTATGCATTTGTACCACAGCCTGTTTTTCCTGTGAGGAGGGAGGGATTCCCACCCATGCACAGGGTTTAAAATGCCTTTCATCTGATGGTGCTGCAGAAGTAACTAGCTCCGGCACCAGGAAAATCTGTAAGTTCTCCACTACTCGATCCTGGTGGGCATGAAATTGAACCTGCAGAGAATTTTCATCCACTATAAACGTTTTTTCCAGGAATATATTGACAGGATCGTGGCCGACTAACTCCACCGTGGCTTGCGTGCTCATTTTTATCAGGGTCTTGCCATCCTGAAACTGTATCGGCTCTATGCTGTAGGTACAGGTATCGAAATTTCCCACTGCTACTTCCTGATCCATCATAGTAATCCATATGGCACAGCGCATAGAGTTTCGCGTGACTTCGCGCCGCCCCCCCTCCGGATAAAATTGCTGTTTCAAATCACTGTCACTTTCCGTCATTACCAGTGGATACGAGTTTTTATATATATGGTTATAGGCACGCAAGCGCTTAAAATCTTTAATAAGCAACTGACTGGCCTGTTCAAGGCTCTCTGTTACCTGCGGTGCCAAAACGTGTTGATAGACAATGCAACCGCCTACTCTATCCAATACCAACGCCTGTTGACCTTTTTCTACAACTATTTCATCTTGGCCATCCATATCCCAGTCCCTACACTGAGTCTCTTCCTCATCAAATGCGTTCATTTCTTTCAGCATTTCCTTAAGCACTTGCATGGCTATTTCCAGATAGGCTAAACCCTGCATATCGTAAAATGGAGATGAACCATAACTGGGGTGGCGACTGGCCCATTTAGGATCCTCCTGGTACACCAGATGTCTGACCCGATTCACCAGCCTATACAAAGGCGACCAATCCGGATAATGGTGCTCCAAAACCTTTTCTACTATCTGGTATCTCTCCGCAGAATTCAGAAGTGATCTTTGCATGACCGGAGCTAATTCCGGTAATGAAGTCTGTATAGTCAGCTTCTGCAATACGGTCTTTTCAAAATGATCCTGAAGGCGCTCGGCATCACGTAACCGACATATCACTCTGCGCAGCCGCTCATCGCCAAAGGTTACTCCCCGTATGCCCCTTCGGGCTGTCCAATTCTCCCATTCCGGATAGCTATGACTGGAGCTGGCTGGGTAAGTATCCAAATAACCGTGGGTATTTAGATAGTCCTTTAATCCTACAAAATCCAAGTCCGGGTCTTTATCAACCAGTGTGAAGAACTCCATAAGCCATTCTCGATCACCTTGAGGATCCTTACTCCACTGTCCAAACTTTTCAGCATCTTCAAAGATGAGCAAGAGAGGTTCCAGTGGCTTGCCCAGCTTCCTCACATGATTGTAGGCTTGCTCAAGAGCGTCTTTTATATAGAAGTAGTAGTGTTTGGGTTTTATTTTGATCCGATCTTCCCCGGTAAAGCTCTGTCTTTTCAGCAATTGATAGCGAAATTGACTGTGTACAGGTAGACTCAGGTATTCTTGTCCATTGATTTCATCTCTAAGTCCGAAAAACAGCAAGGATTGCGGCAGATGGCCAATCGTAGTTTTAGCCACCGGATCCGTAAACCCAAAATGTTTAAGACAATAATCATGGCTTGAACCGGGATAAGAAAAATGCGGAACATAAAAGGTCTCCGCATCCAGATAGAATATGGGAGAGGCTTGCAAGGCACGAGCTGCTTGGGCCGCTTGAAATAATAGCATTTCTCCGCACTCGCGTTCCACTAGATGGATCCCCTGCCAATCGGCAGCACTGACTCCTGTTACTCTGGTCAATAGTTCATCATATTTTTGCATTTGATATAATACATCATCGGTACGTGAAGACAGCTGAATAAAAGGCTCATCGGCCAAGCCGCCCAGAAGTCCTATTTTCCCGCTAGTTAAGAGAGTATTAAAATGATCTAGAAACTCTGGTTTGGTATCTCTTAGCCAGTATAGGAATGGTCCGGAAAAATGAAGATTAATATAAAAACTATCCAGACTTACCGCCTGTGACAGCAGTTGCAGCCAGGGCCTATAAGAGTTTTTAAAAGCCTCTTCTCTAGTTCGGTGCAACTGAAAATGAGGCTGGTGAAAATGGGGACAAAAGGCTATATGCCCTTTCATAAAGCACCTCCGTCATTACAGGTAACTGAAAAAATCGTCTTCATATTGAATGCGACGTAGCCAATCCCTGAAAGTATCATCAAACTGCTGGTAACGCACGGTATGGGTTAGTCGCAGGAGTTTTGTGTAGTGTTCAAAAAACCGTTTCATGGCATAATCGCGCGTCAAGTTATTACTGACCATGAACAACCAGTCACTGCTTTGGATCAGCATTAACTCCTTGATAGCCTGAGACATGGCACGCTGCCCCATCAAAGTCTCCTGCTCTAATCCTTTTAGACTCTGATATTCCTCACCGGCTTTGCGAATAATATCCCACATCCAGGCAGTTTCAGCGTTTTCCCACACATAGTGTTTGCCACCCATTCCCCAGGAAGATTCAAATACTCTAGCTTCGTGCGTGGCAGGACTGATTTGAGAAGGCAAGACCAGATCAATTTCCGGGCTGTTATTAATACAATTCAGAACTTCATTGAGCCAGTTGATCCCTTCCCACCACCAATGACCAAACAATTCGGTATCATAACACCCAATAATTAAGGGAGAGTTAAAGCCCATTTCCACAGCACGCTTCCCCGTATTCTCCAGATTCTGTACAAAATGGGCCGCATGCTGTTTAACTTTCAGTTGAGCTCTGTCTGGATCATAAGGTTGCTTTTTATCAAGTGACTGACTACGGTTCGTTACCCGCCAATACTTAAAACCAGAACGCTCAGAAGATTTGTGGAATTCCCGGTAAGCCTCGTCTCCGGGATAGCCATAATCAGCTGACCATACCTGCTGGCTAACCATGGAGTTACGGCCAAAAACTGTTATGTCGCGGTCTTCCACACGGTAAGGACGATAAGTACTGAGACCAGTGGCAGCAAATGTTTCGATCTCAACTTCCTCACCATTACCACCAGGACTCATGGCACCCAAAGGTTTGCCACCTTCAATCGCATGGCTGTCCACAAAGAAGTACTTAAAGCCATTTTCTATTAAAACGTCTTCTATTCCCTGGAAGTATCCGCACTCTGGCAACCAAAATCCCTGAGGTTCAATAGAAAACAGCTGTTCATACAAACGTTTGCCCCAATATACCTGATCTTCTAGGCTGGCGCGATCCAGCAGCGGCAAATAGGCATGAGTAGCAGCTGTGGTGATGATCTCCAACTGTCCGCGATTCTGTAAAAACCTTAAGGCCTGTATGACATCGCGATCCAATTCCATCTCATAATCGCGGCGGATATCACGATAAAAATTAGCATAATAAGCAGCGATCCTAGCAAACTCTCGATCACTCTGTGATAGGTAATATCGTTCATCAGCTCTGGACATGGCTTCCCGTTCTTTTAGGTACTTGACAAATTCCTGTTTGATATACTTGGAGTTCAGTTGTTCCAGTAGAACCGGGCTAAAGCTCATGGTGATGTGAGTCTCTTTCCCCTCGTCGCATAGTTTCAGCCAGTTGATCAGCAGGGGAATATATGTTTCTGCCATAGCTTCGAAGAGCCATACTTCTCCGAAGGGCCACTTACCCTGTCTTTTTACATAGGGAATGTGGCTGTGCAGCACCATCATTATTCTAGCATTCAAAGGCTACACGTCCTCTAATAAATAATAAGCTTCGTTTCCTTTCAAGCTTCCACCAGTAGTCGATTCTTACTTTGGATCACTTCCCGGTATACTTCCAGAGTGTTTTGGGCGATAACGTTCCACCCATAAACAGATTTCACCGTTTCATAGCCAGTTTCCTGCAAATGATTGGCAAACTCGGTATCCATTAATAGTTCGATAATAGCCTGAGCTAACTCGTCTACGTTGCCAGGGGTCACTTTCACACCATTTTTCCGGTTATCAACAATTTCGGCTAAACCGCCAACATCGCCGACTATTACCGGTGTGTAAGTAGCCATGGCTTCCAAGGCCACAATGCCAAATGGTTCATACAAACTAGGAAAGACAGCAACCTTGGCTCGATCATAAACATAATTGCGGTCTTGCTTGGCTATGAAGCCGGTAAATATCACCCGGTCAGCTATCCCTAGATCACGGGACAGTTTTTCTAACTGCATTTTTTGCGGCCCACGTCCACCTATGTAAAGAACTGCTCGTGGTTCTTTTTCCAGTACCTGCGGGAAACATTCGATCAGCTGCCATACTCCCTTTTCCGGCACCAAGCGACCCATAAAACATACCACTTTGTCTTCCTCTTTTATCTTGAAGCGAGGTTCATCAGGCAAAGAGGTAAACAAATCAGGATCGACTCCATTGGGAATTATCCTCAGGTCGCCCCGGGCCCGACCGAATAAGTTACAGACTTCTTCCTGCATGTAGTTACTGCAGCAAATAACTAGATCCGATTCCAGGGCCAGGTTTTTTTCGATTTCGTTGATTTCCATTTGGATACGGTTGTGAATACCTAAATTACGCCCATGTTCAGTGGCATGGATAGTAGCAACCAGAGGGATTTCAAAAATTTTGGCTAGCGAGCGCCCGGCATAAGCAACTAGCCAATCATGGGCGTGAACTACATCAAATCCGCCCACCATTCCATTAAGACGGACTGCTTCTCGAATGGCTTCACTATTGAAAGTAAAAGTCCACGACTTGAAATCCTCCCCTTCACGAGCAGCTAAACCTACGCGATGCACGTGCACACCGTTTTCGATCCAATAATCAGGATAAGTGTCCACGTGGGGAGTAATGATGTGCACCGTTTCACCTTGAGCAGCTAAGAAGCGGCTCAAGTCAAAAACATGCTGTCCTAATCCCCCCACCATGTGGGGAGGATATTCCCAGCTGAACATTAGTACCTTCACTGATATCCCCTCATTAAAAAGTTCAGGTTTTTAATAATGTTAACAGATTGTGTTTCCTATTGTAACCTGTTTTGCTTATAATGTTCTATGTGTAGAACTTTTCCTAAATCATTCCTTAAAGGAGGTCGCTTCATGAACGCCGTTCCCCAGGATAGAATATCTCGGCCCTCTATTATTAAAGATATAGGGCTGGCTCCTTATGGTTATCAAAAGCTTGAATGGGTTAGCCAGAATATGCCGATTATGAATATACTCAAGGCAGAGTTTGAACAAACCCAACCGTTGGCAGGCAAGACCATAGCCTGTTGCCTGCACCTGGAAGCAAAAACCGGTTATTTGTTGCAAACCTTACAAGCAGCAGGTGCCGATGTAGTAGCCTGTGCCAGCAACCCCCTTTCAACTCAGGATGACGTTGTTGCTGCCCTGGTAGATTCGGGCATCACTGTCTATGCCATCCACGGTGAGAGCACCGAGGAATATCATCGCTTTTTAGAAATGACTTTGGATACCAAACCCGATGCGATAATCGATGATGGTGCCGATATGGTCACCATGTTACATAAGGATCGTCCCGACCAAGCCCGTAATATGATCGGCGGTTGTGAGGAGACGACTACCGGCATTGTCCGCCTAAAATCCATGGATGCTAATCAGACTCTGCTCTTCCCCATGATGGCCGTCAATGATGCATATATGAAGTACCTGTTTGATAATCGTTATGGAACCGGGCAGTCTGTTTGGGACAGCATCAACCGTACCACCAATCTGGTTGTAGCCGGCAAATACGTGGTAGTAGTCGGGTATGGCTGGTGTGGCAAAGGGGTTTCCATGCGGGCATTGGGTATGGGAGCCAAGGTCATAATTACGGAGATCGATCCCATCAAGGCTAACGAAGCAATCATGGATGGTTTCCAGGTTATGCCCATGAGTGAGGCTGCCAAACTAGGGGATATATTTATTACTGTGACCGGGAATATAAACGTGATCCGCCGCGAACATATGGAAGTCATGAAAGACAACGCCATTATGGCTAATGCCGGACACTTTGATGTAGAAATCAGCAAAGACGATCTGCGTGCCCTGGCTGTCAGCACCCGAGTACTGAAGAACACTATTGAGGAATTCGTTATGGCCGATGGCCGAAAATTATATCTTTTAGCTGAAGGGCGCTTGGTCAATTTGGCTGCAGGTGATGGCCATCCTGCTGAGGTCATGGACACCAGTTTCTCCCTGCAGGCACTATCTCTGATCTATGTCATTGAGCATCGGGAAGAGCTGGGCAATCATGTCTATAATGTACCGGCAGAGATCGATAACAGGGTAGCCCGACTGAAACTTCAGTCCCTGGGGGTTAACATCGATACTCTTACTGATGAACAGCAGAGCTATTTAGACAGCTGGGACACCAATCTATAGTTGTTTATTAAACCGCATAAAGCAACCGCCTTCTTCAAATAATAGATTTGACTATGTGGGGAAGGCGGTTTATTTATGGAATCATCTACCAATCGGCGCTACCTATGGATATTCTTTGGTCTTTTACTGGGAGTTATGGCTATCTCATATATAGTCAACACCATGAACACACCTCAGCCAGCAAAACCAGGTGATTTCGATGACCAGGCGGGTACGGCTTACGTGACCGTACGTGATACCGAAGGAAATCTGATATTGCAAACCGGACTGCCGGTTACGGTCAACGATGAGTATATCAGTGCTGAGGATATTCATTACATCGTTATACGTGTTGATGGCGATAAGGCTCTAGCCCGTCGCAAAACACAAACCAATGCTCAAGCAGGAATATCTAGTGACTCATTGCCTGCAGTCACCCTTCATTATCCCAACAACCTGATTCTGCGCACCGCCGGCAAAAAGCTGGCCATTTATCATACCCATAATGATGAGTCATATATTCTGACTTCCGGCAAGTCTGCTGAACCACCCGATGGTGATATTCTGAAAGTAGGCGACGCAATGGCGGAAGCACTTAGACGCAACGGTTTCACTGTCGTTCATAAAAAGAACAATCATAACCCTCACGATATTAATGCTTACAGCCGTTCTCGGCGAACGTCTGTACAAGCCCTTAAAGACACTCCTGAAGCTATTTTTGACATTCATCGGGACTCTGCTCCCTTAAGTGCCTATATGACCACCATTAATGGTGTTGAAACGGCCCAGGTCATGATCGTCATCGGGCGCTCCAATCCTAATATGAATGCCAATCTGGAGTTTGCTCGGCAAATCAAAGCAACGGCCGACAAAATCTACCCGGGCCTGATGAGAGGTATCTACATGGGACGAGGCGATTATAACCAAGATCTCTATCCTCGAGCCCTGCTTTTTGAAATCGGTACCGCAGAAGGCTCACTGACTATTGCATCCCATGGTGCCCGCTACCTTAGTGACGTTATCACGGCGGTGTTAGGTCAGGATTAGTTCAAGAATTTACTCTGATTCTCATCCCCTGAGCAATTTTCACCAGGTCATGAATGAAGTTGGCTCCTCGGGAAGCCAGGATTCCCGTCAATACCTGCCCAATATAAGGATTGATTATCGGTAGACCCACCAGTTCAAAAAAATTCAGTCCGGTCGCTAACGCCAAGAGGATACCTATTATTAGTGAACCTAGTACATCTGGATGAAGTTTTTTCTTCTGCCATACCAACTTCAGGGTCTCCCAAATGGCTTCCGCCACAACCGCCAGCAAAATCAATTGGAATACATCCACCATTTCACTCCTCCCTCGAAATCATTACCAAAGCTGCAAAAGTAAATGGTACTATTAGTAATGAATTACAAACAGGAAAGGTTCGAGACCATTGTAAAATGATCTCTGGCAGCGCAAGTAGCGGCATTCTACCCACAAGTTAGGCAAATGTTCTTAACTTGCGTTTCTGTGAAAGAAGCCCCCACCGTGTTATTGCACCCTTGCGGGTACTACTGATGCTCATTTTATTGCTACTAAAGTTGCGAGCCGAAGGCGTAGCAATCTCTTCCACCATCTACCTTCTGAGCTCATTGATCGCTCCGCAATGACTTGATCACCTAAGAGAGATTTGATTTCTCCATGGTCTCGAAAGGTTCTAGCTCTTGCAGTTAGCCAACAAATGGAAAACCCTAATCATTGTATGCCTCGGCATTTTCATGTCCACCCTGGATGGTGGGATACTGAATATTGCCAATCCCAGCATAGCCGAGGCTTTGTCCATATCTCTGAGTGCGGTGCAGTGGGTCACAAATGCCTATATGCTAGTCATAACTGCTACTCTCCTTATGTTTGGCCGACTAGGTGATCGCATGGGAATGGAAAAGATATATACCTCTGGCTTCGTCGTGTTCACCTTGGGGTCGCTATTCTGTAGCCTGGCACCCTCATTGCTCTTGCTGGTAGCCTTTCGAATGGTTCAGGCTGTAGGCGCTAGTATGATGATGGCAACGGGAATAGGTATTGTGTCTAATTCCTTTCCCGATAATGAGAGGGGCAAAGCCCTGGGCATTACCGGCAGTGTAGTCGGTATAGGCAACATGGCTGGCCCCAGCTTGGGTGGCTTGTTGATCGAATACTTTGGCTGGCCCAGTATTTTCTTGATCAACGTCCCAGTAGGCATAATCGCTGTTATCCTGGCATACCGTTTTATGATACCAGCAGTACCTTCTTTCGATTCCGAACGACATAAGTTCGATGCTCCAGGAACTCTATTACTAGCCGCCACTTCCATTTTACTGGTAATGGGCTTATCACCCGACCTAAATAATACCTGGCTGATAATCGGACTCCTGCTGATCCCTCTGTTTGTTGTGGTTGAGAAGCGCCGCACTGCCCCATTGATCAACTTTGATCTCTTTAAGATTAAGGCCTTTGTCTATGGCAATATTCTGGGCGCCATCAGTTACGTCAGTCATATGCTGATATATTTCCTTTTTCCCTTTTACCTCCAAAATGTACTGCCCCTGTCCCCTGCCCAGGTTGGTCTTTATATGACTATTCCCCCATTGATAATGGCAGTGACAGCACCTATTGCCGGCAACTTATCCGATCGCTGGGGGCCCTCCCGGCTGACCTCAGCCTCTTTTTTGATCATGGCCTTGGCGCATTTGACTTTATCGACCGTAACCCTGTCGCTAGATTCGGTTCGCATCTTCGTGGGACTTATGCTACTGGGACTGGGATTAGGTACCTTTGGCTCACCTAATAGCAGTTACATTATGGGCTCAATTCCGCCAGATCAAGCCGGTTACGCAGGCGGATTCATTGCAACGGTCAGAAATCTCTCCTATTCTCTAGGTACCGCCCTATCCGTAGCTATATATGCCACAGTATTGCAAACAAATGTAGCTATCAGCTCAGTATCACCCAGCTTGATAGCTATCCAGACCGTTTACCGTATCGGAGCTATCCTCTGCTTGGCCGGTTTATTATTGTCATATACCACCCATGCTTCCCGCCAAAGCCCGGATACATATGGGGCCAGCGAAGATCAAGCTTAACAGCCACCACAACAAGAGTTATTTTGACTTGCCCTAGTAGTTTTGCTATAATCAGAAACGCACAATATGCGCCCGTAGCTCAGTGGATAGAGCACCGGCCTCCGGAGCCGGGTGCGGAGGTTCGATTCCTCTCGGGCGTACCATTAAAAATTAAGGCGTACCAATTAATGGAACGCCATTTCTATTTCTATGTATTCCAGTTTCTAGACAGATTTCTTAGCTGGTAACACTTATCGGGTACGGTTTACGGTTCTGGACAGGCGGTTCCCAAAACTACGGAACTGCAGCTCCGCAACACCGGAATATGTACTATTTTCTTTGCGATATAAAAACCCGCCCGTTACGTTAAGTCTTGGGATGTGAAGAAGCTTTTCCGCAGGCTCCCCTATGAGTCTTCCTTGGCACATGTTATTAAACGAACCTGGTTGTTCCTGTCAAAGGTTAATTCAAGAACCTGATTGCTGGTAGTGGCCACAAAACGGTAAGCTTCGTTGTGCATGGTAAATTGCAAGAAGGCACGCGGACTTCCAATCTCGTCTTTACCATAAATCATTTGATGGGCCCATTTGCGAAGATTCTTATTCTGTCCGGGGAATTTGCTTAACACATCTTCGATACTGTCTCCAATTTTGATTCCCCGCGGAAATTCTCCTTGATATGACTCAGAAGAAAGGTGGAGCAGCCTGTATACATCATCTCTGGGCAAATCAGATTGGTTGGTGAATGATTCATCGATCTGATAGAAGCCGTAATGAATTCCATCTTTTACAACGGATTTTACTCCCGGAGCATTATCATAAGCCTCATCATAGCCATCCAGTATTTGCAGAACCTCTTCGTAAGTCATGCCCAAACGCACTCCGCCGGCAAAAACGAATTCGTCATCGGTAAGAACTTTACCGGGATCATTAGCTATTTCTTGAGAACTTATATTTGGGGAAGTGCTGTTGTTGTTACTGCCACCAGTTGCCTGGGGATCTTCTACTTTGCCGATAAAGAGAATCAAACCATTCTTATCGTCGTTGATAACAAATATAAAGGGCTTGTTTATATAGAATTCAACCGGGGAGTCTTGCTTCGGCGGAGCAGCACCCCCGCACATTATAACCGAAGTTAGAGCCGCTGCTTCAGTTCCCTCTTCATCTATGCTCATATAGCACTCTTGAGAAACGCTATCGATGAACAGTCCATTATTTGCCATGTTTGAAAAATCAGCCCTCTTAGGGTCGAAGGCAGACTTCATCCCCATTAGCTGCAGATACTCATTAAGATGATTGTTTTGCTTCAAAATGAGTTTAGGAAACTTCACTCTGGCCTTCCTATCCTCGGCATTATGGACTGCGGTTTGAATCTGCTGGTTGTCCAAGTTGCTTATATAGTCATCAATATTCCCCTTGGGCAGGATGATCAGCATAGAACAGCCGTAGTAGCCGAACTTCCCTATCTGAGCTTGTTCGTTTTCATAATAACCGATCCATTGAGTGTCATTCATCATATCGACCTTGATGGCATTTTTGTTGGTAAGAACAAACTCGTCCGGTTTGGTTTTGGATGGATCGAAAGGGCTTTGCCATTTGCCGTTAAAGTATAGAGAATTAAAGGCCACTAAAGAAGGGCTATTAGGCAATCTTGTGAGGTGATCGGTTATCTTGCCATGAGTCTTTTCTTCAATCCACCTGTTCATGGTGGGGATGGTACTTTTATCAGCGAAATCGACATTAAAGGCTTCACTATGATAGTAAGAATCGGCCGTTTGCAGAAAAGGTTCTTTTATCGGAAGCTGCTCATCGATCCATAAAGAATTGGCCAGCTCAATTACGGTAGTTTTTTTACCACCGTCCTCCCAACCAGCATTGACCAGATCATCGATGGCGGTCAAATAATTTCGGTTTAGTTCCTCGGCGGGCAGCTGCCCCGGATTGATGAGGGTATTTAATTCCTCTTTGGTTTCACCCTGGGCCCCGTTTTGAAGTACGGCCAAGATAGCAGACAAACTAAAGGGGGATAGAATAACATTAGGCTCCTCACCGTCATCACATATCTGTTTTAAAAGTTGAATTCCTGTGGTATTAACTGCCGCAGTTAACTGATCTTGGCTAATGGGGGCGGGATTTTCATTATTATTGGATACAGGCAGGCTGTCTGATTGATTCAATTTTGTACAGCCGCTTCCCAAAACTATGCATATGATCGTAATGATTATTATCCATGATTTAGTAAGACTCATTCTCTTATATCCTCCTGTTCATCAGGGGTTTGTCAGGCTATAATAATATTATGATTTCTGCATTATTATGGTAAATCCTGCTATAATAATCCGTTATCTCGTAAAGCTCATATCCATCACGCTCACAGTCCCCGCAATTACTCCATCTTCCTTGGTTAATTCAACCTGATGCTTCGCCCATGCTGAGCGGCCGCTGATAAACACATTAGTGGCGGCAGAAGGCGCAGAATGCACTTGTTATTACTCAAGTCGATGTCGGTTGTTAAGGTCAATAATAATACTGCTTACATTTGTGCCTCCATGGTAAGGTCTATATAATTGTGTTTGGCGGACAGCTGATAGCTGCCCTTGCAGGGATTGTGTGCAAATCCGCAGGTGCCTCATATCCTTCTGCGGCCATTGGCGTTAAGCGCAGGGATTTATGATCGATCGCCCGCATGGTAGCCAATATCCCGTCCAAATGATCGTATTCATGCTGCATTAGTTCAGATAAATCTCCCTCTAGTTCCATGCTGGATCTTTTCCAGTCTCCATCCATATATTCGATCCTGCATCTTCTATGCCTCATCACACGCACCAATAAACCGGGAAAAGACATGCAATCATCCCAGACTTCCATCATTTCATGATCATGAAAATCTAAAACCGGATTGAAAAAGACAAGGGGATGATCTATATGCATATAGATGATCCTTTTCATGATTCCTATCTGCGGGGCTGCAATCGCCCGTCCGGCACCGAACCTGTTCCGATAATCCATTAATGTATCGTGTAAGTCATCCAGCGTGCTTTTTAGCGCACTGACTTCTTGGGCTTCCACTTCTGCGCTGACTTCATATAATTGTGGATCTCCCAGCAGTAATATTTTCCTGATCATGATTGTTAATCTCCTTCTAGTCCATTGTAATGTTGAATTGCCCTTTTTTACAATCGGATCCCATGAAATGAAAAGTCACAGATACTTACAATCTGGTGCCATTATAGGGAATGTTTCCCCATTCCACCACATAATGATATATACTGTAAACATCATATAAAAGGAAATATGCAATGTTTCAATCAAAGTGGGTTCGTATCCTCGTAAAAATAGTATTGATTTGGCTGGCCATCACCCTATATTTCTATTTCCAGCACCCGGTGGTTTACCGTTGTCTGGATTTTGATGCCAGTATCCCTATTGGTGATGCTCAGCTCCTGATCCATGAGATCCGGGTCACTAACTTGGATGAAGACCAACAGTATGGCTATGGCTGGATGGATAATGAAGAAACTCCCTGGCGTTTGAAAATAATTCAGAGAATGCATGAGTTGGGGCTTCCTATAAACTGGCAACCTGCCGTTTTTAAGGCACTGACGTTTTACAGTTGGCCCCCGCTGGCAGATGAGTTCTGGACATACAAAATTTATGGAACTTTAATTTTCCCGGAAGACATTGACTTTGACATCGATGAATATGAACCGGATCGTTTTTCTCTTTACATTTACCCGGCACTAAAAGGCGGCAGCGGTCGTCTATGGGAAGAAACATTGCGAAATGCTGTGATGGTTTATGCCTATGGCAAAATAGAACCCCAACAACTAGATAATCCTCTGATGATAAACCTTGTTGACAAAGAAAATGATCGAACTACCAGGTTGGTTATGACTCCACGGTGGCAAAAAGAAAGACCGATAAATAGAGTTTCAAGTATTAATCAGTATAAAAGTCCAGCTGAGCCGGTGAGAAGTATTATGTACAAGATCTACTCCGAGCGGCCCCAGCAGGCTTTGGACTGTGTTTTGACAGAGCTGCGCAATAACTTCCCTTTACCTACTCCCAATGAACGACTCAAGGGGCAGGATATTGACGTAGTGGGTCGATTAAGCTGGGTCGATGTATATAAAGACTACCTGAGCGTTTACCGGGTAGACGTAGAAGTCGGCAAGCCCAGTGAAAACAATTTTATCCCTGTTCAAAAACTCACTCTTTATACGATCATAGATCAGGATGGCAACCATAAACTCATCGACTGGAAATCTGCAGACTAACCTTTCAAGCTGCTCTCCTAAACTTTCGATGATCGAAAATATCCCTTTTCCTTGGTTATCTATTGACAGTCGGCTTTAAGAAGATCACTCAAAAGATTCTCAAATCAGATTAACAGTTAGCCATATGACCTAAAGCTTCTTAGCTAGCCGGAATTGCTTTTTCGGTTATTCTTTTCTTCAGCTCTAAAATCTTCTCCTCTATTGTCTTGGCCGTTTTTATGAATTCTTCATCATTTTTTCCGGTTGGGTCATCGAGTCCCCAATCTTCTCGATATTGGCAAGGTAAATAAGGGCACTCGACATTGCAGCCCATTGTGATGACTATATTCGGCTGGGGAATATCATCGATCAGTTTAGAATACTGTTCTTTCGCCATATCAATACCGTATAGTTGTTTAATAATCCTAACTGCATCCCTATTAATTTGTGGTTTGGTTTCCGTCCCGGCAGAATAGCTGGCAAAAACATCGCCGGCTAAATGTTTCCCCAGAGCCTCCGCCATTTGACTTCGGCAGGAATTATGAACACATATAAAGGCCACTTTAGGTTTTTCCGTCATAACTTACACCATCTCCAAAGATTTGGGCAAGCCATTTTTATCATAGTATTTTCTCTTAAAATATAATGCTGCGTTTACCAGACTTATCATTACCGGCACTTCAATCAATGGTCCTATAACAGCAGCAAAAGCAACTTCAGAAGCAATCCCGAAGACGGCTACGGAAACCGCAATAGCCAACTCGAAATTATTGCTGGCTGCGGTAAAGGCTAATGTCACGGTCTGATCATATTTGAATCCCCACCGATAGGCAGCAAAAAAGCTGGCCAAGAACATCATCGCAAAATATATAAGGAGCGGAATAGCAATAAGTATGACATCGAAAGGATTCTGAATAATCTTCTCGCCCTGAGTTATAAACATAATCACGATGGTGTATAGCAAAGCAATGAGGGCTAAAGGTGAAATCTTGGGGATAAACACTGTCTCATACCATTCTTTGGTCTTCACCCTGATTAAACTAAATCTGGTAATAAAGCCGGCAGCAAAAGGAATCCCCAAATAAATGAGCACGCTTTTGGCTACGTCCCACATGGATATATCAACAACCTGCCCACCCCAAGAAAGCCCCAGCCATTCCGGTACGAGCGTGATAAATATATAAATATATACCGTATACAAAAGTATCTGAAAGATGGAGTTTAACGCCACTAAGGCGGCAGCGTATTCGTTGTCTCCTTTAGCGAGGGTGTTCCAAATGATCACCATGGCAATACAACGGGCCAGGCCGATTATTATAAGCCCCATGGCGAAGCCGGGCTTATCACTGAAGAAGATTATGGCCAAAATAAACATTAAAATGGGCCCTACCACCCAGTTTTGTATCAAAGAGAAACCGAACACCTTTTTATTCTGAGTTACTTTTCCGATTTCTTCGTACTTTACCTTGGCAAGGGGTGGGTACATCATCAGTATCAAGCCGATAGCGATCGGCCAGGATACGGTACCAGTGCTGAATTGACTCAGCGATTGTGCTAACCCCGGAAACAGATATCCACCTAAGACACCTATCCCCATGGCTAAAAAGATCCATAAAGTTAAATATTTATCCAGAAATGATAACCCGGCTTTATTGGCACTTACCATTGTATCCACCTTCCATTATTGGATTCATTCCAGCACTGCCTTTATTGGGTTCACGCATATGTGCGTCCATTAATCCTTGGAGTTGCCGATATTTTGGATGGAGGGATCCTGTAACCAGGGAATAAGCACCAGGTTATCATCACTAATTTGCTGCACTTTCTCGATCCAGGTTCTTTCAGACTCAGCTCGCGCGGCAAGCATGGGATTGCTGGTATCCGCCACGGAAAGAGACTGATTGACCACCCACCATTTGTTATTAATACCGGCTCTGCGCAAATCTTCCTGCAGGCGCATCGCTTCAAAAACAGGGGTAGCTTCCGGCAAGGTAACGATGACTACCTCGGTCTGTTTTACATCCCGCAGTCTGGGCAATAATCTCTGCACTGATATAGGGGTTTCTCCTTTGGTTCTTTGTACCTCCCGGTGATAACTGAGGGTTGAGTCCAGCAGCAATAGAGTATGGCCGGTTGGGGCCGTATCTATAATGACCACTTCATTTTCCGCTTGATCCACTATTTCTGCAAATGCTCTGAATACCGCAATCTCCTGGGTGCAGGGTGATCTTAAGTCTTCTTCAATATAGGCAACATCGTCCTCGCTCATGGTTTCCCGGGCCTTGGCCAGTACTTCGTTTTGGTAGTCTTTCAGTTCCTGCTTTTCGTCAATATGGCTAAGGGTTACATTCTCTGCCCCAGAGAAGACATGACTTAGATGATCGGCTGGGTCGGTGGAAGTTAAATGTACCTTTACACCCTTCTTACCAAGAGCCAGAGCAATGGTGGCTGCTACAGAGGTTTTGCCTACGCCGCCTTTGCCCATAGTAAAAATAACCTTTTTACCAGTTGCATAGATATCATCAATTAATTCATTTATAGGCTTCAAATTCGTTATTTTGCTTCCCGCATCAGCACTTATATAATCATCGCTATGCAAGAAGGCCCTTATTTTATCCAAGCCCAAAATATTATAAGAGCGCAGCGGGATAGTATAGGTCTTAAACCCTCTTAACCCTTCCGGCATGTTTTTCATCGCAGTCTGTTGATTAGAGGATATCTTTCGTGATAAATCATCAGATGCTTCAGTCAGTATCCCATTGATGATAAGCAACTGATTGTTAATTCCTAAATCCCTTAATTCCTGACTAGAACGTTCCGCCTCCAGCAGAGGGGTTTCCTCCGGCCTGGAAACCAGGATCAGGGTGGTTTTTTCTTTATCGGCCAGATTTACCACCGCATTCTTGTACATATCTTGTTTATCCTGCAGCCCGGCCAGTTGGCCTAAACATGAGGCTCCATGGGTACTTTCGGCGATAAAATTACTCCAAGCCGAAGGCAGCTGCAGCATGCGCAGGGTATGCCCGGTCGGAGCCGTATCAAAGATGATATAATCAAATTCATTTTCAGTTGTATGGTCAGTAATAAAGTGTGAAAACTGGTCAAAAGCCGCTATCTCAACGGTACAAGAACCCGAAAGCTGTTCCTCCATATTATTAATTACACTGTCGGGTAGTTTGCCTCTATAGGGGGCAATAACTGACTCCCGATATTCTCGGGCTGCTTCTTCCGGGTCAAGGTTGGCAACTACCAGCCCGGGAACACCCTCAATCTGAACTCCCTGGCCATTTAATTCAGTATCAAAAACATCCTGCAAATTTGAAGCCGGATCGGTGCTGATCAGCAGTACTTTCTTACCACTGTCAGCTAGATTCGCCGCTACAGCACAAGCTACGGAAGTCTTCCCCACCCCGCCTTTGCCGGTAAAAAACAAGTATTGGGTGAGATTTGTTTTATTTGGATCGAAAGATTCCAATTTAGTATTCATAACTAACAGCACCCCTTGGGGCCACAGCATCCACCGTTTATGATGATGGGCGGCTTTGATTGTATTACGATTTCCAGCCAATTTTCGATTTCTTCATTAGTGGGGTAGGCTCTGGTTTTGGCCACCATACCATCCACCAGTGTTACGGGCAAAACTTCTGCTCCCTCTTTTTGGAGAAGGTCACTGATAACCTTATTCGCAATAAAATCCTGCGGTTCATTGGATAAGCCATGTCTTTTTATGATTATTCCTTGGTCTTTTAAGGAGTTAATAACCGTGGCTATCCTCATAAGTTCAGGATCGATTGAAGGTCCGCACACCCCGGTGGAACAGCACATGGCCGGATCAAAAATCTCAATTTCCTTCATACTAAAACTCCTCCTTTGTTATCTCAGGGCATTCTGGGCCGCCGCTCTGTTTACAAATGCAATCGTCCTTTTCATTGGAAATATGGTTTATAAAATTGATAACTTCCTTAGTTCTTTCACTTCTAAGCGTATATCGCATCCAGGCTCCATCACGAACACCATTTACCAGACCGCTTTCCGTCAGTATTTTCATATGGTAGCTGAGCGTTGACTGAGAAATACTGAATTTTTCCAATATGTCACATGCACACATTTCGCCACATGAGAGCATATCAATTATCTTTAGCCGTGTTTCATCTGATAATGCCTTAAATACCGGAACATAATCAGCATGAGACTTCAACATTAGACAACCTCCAGACTATATTTAAATGTTTAGATGACATTCAAAGCTTTCGATATGTCACATATTATCAACCATATCGATAGTTGTCAATGTCACCTATTAGAGATTAAAAAGCCGCATCAATTCTCCCGTGGCAGGATCTATGTAAGCAATCAATATGAAGAAAACCCCCTACCTAAATGCAAGGAGGGGGTTTTTCACACTTATTTAGCTATAACTTCTAGTTCTTTTACGCCCTAATAAAGCGGGGCTTATCAACGGCAAGGATAATCGCAGATATCTTGGCCAAGCAACATGGCATTCCAAATCCTGGCGTGAGCGTATTCATCTCCAAGTATCGATGTCAACAGATAGCGAATTTCCGGGGTCGGAGCGCATCCAGCCAGTTCTGCGTAGCGCCGGATAGCTCCTAATTCACCTCTGATAGCTGCTCGCACATCCGTTTCAAAGTCACCAGTCGCTGGCGGGCAATCGGGCGGACACGATACAGGAGGCGGACAGATACCTAAGAGAGAAGCCTGGAGTCGGGCATGCCCATATTCATCACCTACAATACTAGTGATGATTTCGCGTAGAATGTCGGTCGGAGCCTCATTGGCTATCTGAGCATAAAAACCAGCATCGCAAATCTCATCCTGGAGTGATTCTTCCAACATGTCGCGGTAGTTGTCACATTGGGGACAAGGACATGGTTCGGGGCAGTATTTAGACATTTTTAACACTTCCTCTCTATTATTTTTAGGTTTTTCTTTGATTAGCTTCTGTTTTCATAGAATTTCACATT
>MTKW01001508.1_pt1 | contig 23651 bp, 22 predicted proteins | sample 1042761 | NCBI WGS metagenome assembly MTKW01 (sample SAMN06205366, study PRJNA360243) | anaerobic digester metagenome | biome: Wastewater treatment plant; feature: Anaerobic digester sludge; material: sludge; isolation source: anaerobic digester fed with sludge from wastewater treatment plant ...
ACAGCGTTTGAGTCGATTCTTGATTGCCTACTCTACTGTCCAGATTACTTTGGCATTCAGCGAATTGAAGTACATAGCTGAAGTACATCAACAGACATCGACAGATTTTTTAGACTGCTATCTCATATTTCTCCTTAAGGTTATTTAGCGCGCTGTACTTAATCAGTCCTTCACGTTGCATCCTTCCAACAACAATTCCAGGTGCAATTTCCTGCTCCTTAGCAAATCTAAGAACACCTCGCTCAGAGTAATCTCTCTTTCTCCGGAATACATCAAAGTCATCTGCGCCAATTAATGTATCGGCTGACCAAGCATTTGCTGCCTTTTCGTCTTCATCAGATGTTCCCATTGACTGTCCTACATGACCTAGAACAATATGAGCAAGTTCGTGGAATAAGCTAAACCAAAACTTATCGGCATCTTTACCTCTAGCTGTAAGTCCAACTACAATTTTCCTTCCATCAAGAAATGTGGCTCCCTGCAGGAAGGAACCCTTCAAATGTGGAAGGAAAACTAAAGCGATTCCGTTGTCAGCAAGACATTTATTTAGTTTAGAGCAAAAAGTCGCAGGCCTAAGCAAAGTCATCTTTCGAATATCAGGGATAACGGCAATCAATCCTTTGATGTTAATCGGCGCAGTTTTGATATCACGAGCCTTGATTTTTGCTGCCTGTATCCACGCCATCAAAGCGAGATCACTCTTCTCCGTAATCGCCAATCTCCTACAGGCAATTCTCGTAATCTGCTCACTTTCAAGCAACGAGAGTTTCACAACTTCAAAATACTTCCTTAGATAAATAACCTTCTTTTTGACATCTCTTGTCTCCGGAACCCACCCAAACTTCGCCATCTCGCTGTAAGGAAATAGTCTGGCTAATTCAGCATCTGAATCCATAGCGTTTTCGGCTTCTACTTTAACTATTTTTTCTCTGTAAATGGCTTCGAGGTTATTCCAGAACTTTGCCGGAACTCCAAGTACCATCTCCAGTCTAACCGCAACCTCGGGGGTAAGCTGCACATCTCCATTGATGAGTCTGCTAATATGCTTCTCCGACATATCCATTCTGGCCGCAAACTCCTTCTGGCTCATCCCTCTATCTCTTAATTGCTCCCTAATCGTCGCCCCGGGTGGCGTTGCAATGTGACTGCGACTTCTCACCATAGTGCTACCTCCTAAATTTACCTGTAAGGTAAATTAAATATAGAATAGACATTACATTATGTCAACAAATTAATTAACCTTTGAGGTTAATTGTGTTAAACATTTCGGCGTAATATTTCTCATAAAAGAAATGATACTCGTCTACGTCATTCGGAGCTGTGACGATTTATCTGTCCTCAATAATGAAGCGATGATATCAGCGTACCCAACCTCACGAAACAGGAAAGGCGCCCGGAGCATTTAATACGGTTGTTGAATAGAGAAATAGAACATCGGCATCGTGAAACAGGTCAAGCTCATCGCTTATCGCCTCGGCGCGTACGTACCGGAGGTCCACGACAAGAATTTCACTGTAAGCGGAAATGAGGAGAGGCACGAGCGACGATCCGAACGAATCTCGAAAGACGACAAGTCTGCGATTGCTTTCCGCCGCACTATTCTTCACGACAAAGAGAGGCTGCGCCCCGCCCAGAAAGAAATCATAGGGGTCCATCGAATCTTGCAGGTCGAATCGGTAGACAGGAGTCTCTTTCTTCTCGAAAGGATTATAGACACGTGCCTGCCCAATCGATGAATGATTGAGATACTCGAGATCGTCCGCTTTGGTAGGAAATGCCGCCTGCCCGGCGTACGTACCGAAAAAAGTTCCGACAGAACCGACGTCAAACGACATATCGTTGACGCGGATAGGATGTTGAAGTTTTTCCAACAAAGTGTCAGCGACCGGTCGCAGATATATCTGGTTCCAGTGCGGATCCGTCCGGTAGTACATGTCGAGCGACAGTACATCTTCCAGCGACAGTTTTTCAACCTCACGACTCATCGTCCGATCGATCGCCTCCATAAACAGCTTGATGTCGACCGAGGGATAGATCGTTCCTTTTGCCATGTAATAATTCTTATCGGGAATCAGCGCAAAGAGATGTCGCCCCTCCCCTCCTTTGAAATGCTCTTCGTAGACCTTGTTAACAAGTTCCACGGCGTTATTCACCACCTTCTCCCGAAACGTAAAATCAAGTTTTCCCAAATGTCCTTTCACTTTGAAATATCGATCGTGATCGAATTGCGAAAAGACATAGCGACGCGCTAACGCTGAAAGACTCCTCATCTCATTTCTCAATGGGAACTGATCAAGGAGATAATCCTCAATCGACGCAAAGTAGTCGGATACTTTTGAACGAGGATTTTCTTTCCTGTACGCATCAAAACTTTTCCATTGCACAAGTGACCGCCGCTCGACGGACGACGTCGCCTTGTCAGGCAGGGCGATCGACAACACGGGCACCATCACCAGAAGAACAGCGAAAACGATCACGATTACAATCGAACGGTGTTTCATCGAGTCCTCCTAGAATCGAAAATAGAGAAACGGATTAAAAGACCCGTTCACGAGCCACGCGGTGACAAGCGTCATCATTCCGATCACGCCGACAATGACGGCATAATCGATCACGCGCCTTGCAGTCATGGAACGTAATGACAATCGTTTCGATAGTGTTTTAATCAGAGGCGTCGAGGCGACGACGGCCATCAACAAGGTAATGGCATAACTGCGTCCGTAATAAAGCGATACGGAATCGGCTAGCGGAAGTGACGTCAATCCAAACATGCCCTTCAGATTATTTAGCGCCTCACCTAAAGAATCGGCGTTGAAAAGGACGAAACCGAGCATCACGAGGAAAAACGTATAGACGACGCGCAACGCGGAAGGCAAATTTTCGAGAATTCTCGATAGACCGACGCGCTCAAGCGATATCACAATAAAATAGAACAATCCCCATGCGATGAAATTCCACGCGGCACCATGCCAAAGCCCGGTGAGAAGCCAGACAATCAGTAGATTGCGTACGCGTGTGAGCCAACTCCCCCGATTGCCCCCGAGCGGAATATACATGTAGTCGCGAAACCATTCGCCGAGCGTCATGTGCCATCTACGCCAAAATTCGGTGACACTCTTCGAAAGATAAGGATAATGAAAATTTTCTGGGAACGAGAACCCGAACATCCTCCCCAAACCGATCGCCATATCGGAGTAACCTGAAAAATCGAAGTAAATCTGGTACGTAAATGCAAAAGCGATCAGCCAGAGCGATAGGACCGAGGACGTAGGCATCGACGCAAGCTCTCGTCCAAGCTCAGCGAGCGTGTTGGCGATCAAGACTTTCTTTCCGAGTCCCGTCACGAACCGCACGATGCCTGATGCGACTGAATCGAGCGAAACGACTCTATTTCTCAAATGTCGCTGCACATCGCTGAAGCGGACGATCGGACCCGCAATAAGCTGCGGGAATAGGGAAACGTACATGACGAAGAGACAAGGATTAGGCTCAGGGTCGACCGTTATTCTATAGACGTCGATGACGTAGGAGACGACCTGAAACGTATAAAAGCTGACTCCTATCGGCAAGGCAAGACGCAAAAATGGCAGATCATTCTGTAACAAAACGCGAACGTTGGCGATGAAAAAGTCGCCGTACTTGAAGAGAAGAAGAGGGATCAGGCAAAGCGTGATACACAACGCCATCACCGCTCTCCTCAGCCGTGGCCTCATTATCCTTCCAAGCAACATCCCGCCAGCATAGCCCATCAACGCGGTAAGAACCATGATCACGGCAAAGCGCGGCTCTCCCCAAAAATAGAAGACGAGGCTCGCGAGGAGCAAAATGACATTCTTCAAACGGTCAGGAACGATGAAATAGATCGCCAGTACCGACGGCAGGAAGAAGTAAAGGAATGTTACGCTTGAAAACGTCATGCGTTAACCTTCAATCGGCTCGAATCCCGCCGCATCGGCGATCTTGTCGATGTCGGCTTTCGACGTCATGACGAACAGGACATACGGTCCGGAAAAGGCAACGTACTTAGCCTCGGCACTGACACAGACCCACTTATTGAGGTCAGCCTTGTCCATAACCTCCTTGGCAAAAGCCATCACGTCCTCCCCTTCCTCAAGCTCAAACAATCCCAATACGAAAGCGTCGACGTTGATATCGGGCTCGAGTGCAACACACTCTTTGAATGGAGTGTTGAACGATTCCGTGCCGATAAAGAATGCGACGCTCTCTTTGTCAATCTGCCTGTAATTTCGACCCATACGAATCCCTTCAACGCCAGAAGCATCAACGATGCTCTCTAGCCGAGCCTGCAATGATTCATACGTTTTAGCGGTCGTCGTCGTGACGGGCGGCTCGGACGATGGATCCGAAGGTTTCTTGTCTTCCTCCTGACTTTGACAAGCGACAACAGTCATGAGAATCGCGGCAACCAAAAAGATAACGATAATTTTTTTCATGTTCCCCTCCTATGTATAGGATCAAATTTACAGCGTGATGTACACCACATGCGTGAGAACTCACACCGTACAATAAGACGCTTTTACGACGTCAAAGGTTACATCATTATTTAACTAATTCGTAGAAATTTCGGACTCTGATAATCGGCAGATCGCACAAATGAGCATGAGCGCAACTAATTAAAGAACTGGGACATTTTTCGATGCTGAACATGAAATTGGAAATGCGGGGCGCGGATAAGTGAAAAGAACCGCTATACGTATAATGGTTGTAAATGAAAAGAAAACAAGAGAAAACGTATCCCTGTCAATCTCCCGGGCCATCCGAATCGAGTCTCTCGGCCACGAGTTCCCAAAGCTTGCGGTCAATCGACCGACCTCTTAAAAGCTCCGGTCTTTTCGTGATCGTCTCGATAAGCCTTGAGACATCGCGCTCAAGGTCAATGTTCGCCTGATGTCCCGAGAGCAGGACATCAGGGACGGAGCGTCCGCGCCAAACTTGCGGACGCGTATACTGAGGCCATTCCAGCAAGCCGTCGGAGAACGACTCGAGCCGCCACGCCTCTTCATCGGGCAGAACTCCGGGGAGTAAACGCGTGATTGCGTCAATCATCACGGCGGCGGCCAGTTCACCGCCCGTCAGTACAAAGTCGCCCAAAGAGACTTCACAGGCCCCGATCTCTTCGATGACGCGCGCATCGACACCCTCGTAATGGCCGCAAATAAAGGCGATGTGCGACTTTTTCGAAAGTTCGAGCGCCATCTCCTGATTAAACGTCTTCCCCGCTGGTGAGAGGAAGATTGTGTGAACGGCACAGTCAAGCGCAATGTGATCGGCTCTATTGCCGTCATTGCCGTCGGAAGGTCGATCACCCTCTACGAGATTTTTGTCAACGACGGAACGCCACGCGTTGTAGATGGGCTCGCACATCATCACCATACCGCGTCCGCCGCCGTAGGGCGCATCGTCGACTTGCCCGTAGTCGTTGACCGCGAAATCGCGAATCTGCACGAGATCGAGTTCGATCAGGCCGCGCTCTAATGCGCGCGCAGTCATGCTGAAGCGGAGCGCATCTCGCACTTGTTCGGGAAAGAGCGAAACGACCGAAAACTTCACGACGGACCTCTATATAGCTCGTAAAGCCCTTCGGGCAACTCGACCTCAATCGTATCGGACTCAATGTCGACGCGGAGAACGATCGACTTCAAAAACGGGATGAGGACGTCTTTTTCGCCGGGTTTGCGGACGACGAGGACATCCGATCCTCCGGCGTCGATCAATTCGATGAGCTCTCCCAAATCACCGAGCGTGCGATCGATGACGTGCGATCCGATTAGGTCACCCGTGTAGAATTCATCATCATCGCGAAGCTCGAGCGCGTCCTCTCTTTTGACGGCAAGAAAAAAACCGCAGTAGCTCCTGGCCGTCTCGCGGTCGTCACAACCGCGAAAACCGAGCAAAAGACCTGAGGGCGTCGCGCGGACGCGCGTGATCGTCACCTCGCCGTGGGGCGAGGCATCTCGATCCTTCACGAGAAGGCATGTTAAGCCTTCCGTGAAGCGTGCGTCGTCATCCGTGAGACTTTTCGCAAGAACGTCGCCGCGGACTCCGTGCGGCCGCCGAAGATATCCGATCAGGAGACGGGCCGATTTCATGACACGATGTCAACTGTCACGCGTTTGCCGTCCATCGCGCCCTTAGCCTTCATGACGGCACGGATGGCGTGCGCCCGACGCCCGCCGCGCCCGATCACGCGACCGATGTCCTCGGCATGAGCGTGGACGCTCAAGACGATTTCCCTACCCCTCGTCTCCTCCTCGATGACAAGATCATCGGGATGACGGACGAGCGGCTCAATCACAGCTCTCAACAAATCTTTCATGGCTTACTCCAGAATGCCGTTGTATTTCAACAGCTTTTTGACCGTATCAGTCGGTTGTGCGCCCTTTGAGATCCATTCCTTCACCTTGTCGGCGTCGACCTTGAACGTCGACGGCTCGGTGTGAGGATCGTACGTGCCGATTTGTTCGATGAAACGACCGTCACGCGGCGAGCGCGAATCGGCGACGACGACGCGGTAATAAGGTTGCTTTTTCTTTCCGACTCTCTTGAGACGAATTTTTACTGCCATATTTTTCCTCCAATAAAAATATATATGTTTAAATATATCTCCACAGTGACGGCGTCACTGTCGGAATCTTCTTATGCGGCTATTAAGCTTCTAAAAGCCGAAGTCTCCGAACGGCGAGCGTTTTCGCCGTCTCCTTTTGCCGCCGCCGAGCACGCCGAACTGTTTCATCATCTTCAGCATGTCATCGTACTGTCGCACGACGCGATTGACATCCTGCACTGTCATGCCGCTCCCCGCAGCAATGCGGCGGCGGCGCGACGCATTGAGCAATTTAGGATTCTCGCGCTCACGAACCGTCATCGACTGGATGATGGCGCGCGTGCGGACGAGTCCGCGCTCGTCGACTTCCACGTTCCCCATTTTCTGTCCCATACCGGGTATCATGGAAATCATCTCCTTCATTGAGCCCATATCTTGAAGCTGCTCAAGCTGTTCAAGCATATCCTGCATCGTAAACGTATTCGCCTTAAGCCTCTCGACAGTCTTCTGCGCCTGCTGCTCATCGAACGCGTCAGTCGCTTTCTCGATCAGCGTCAACACGTCGCCCATACCGAGGATGCGCGAGGCGAGCCTGTCGGGGTGGAAGACCTCAAGGTCACGGAGCTTTTCGCCCGTTCCGACCATCTTGATCGGTTTTCCCGTCATACGACGGATGGAGAGCGCCGCGCCGCCTCGCGCGTCACCGTCCAATTTCGTCATGATAAACCCGTCGAGTCCGATCTCCCGCTCGAACGCCTCGGCAATTGCGACGGCCTCCTGACCTATCATCGCGTCCACGATCAGGAGCCGATCATCGGGCTTCACGACGGCGTCGACCTCCTTGAGCTCACGCATGAGCTCCTCATCGACCGTCATGCGCCCCGCCGTATCGACGATCATGGTGTCGCACATCATGTACTTGGCGCGCTCAAGGCCCTGCCGCGCGATCACGGAAGCATTCTTCTCTTCCGGGTTGATGTAACACTCGACGCCCGCCTGCTCAGCCAACACGCGCAGCTGTTCCTGCGCCGCGGGGCGATGGACGTCGACGGAGACGAGCATCGGCTTCTTGCCGCTCTCTTTCAGATAAAGGCCGAGTTTTGCGGCGGCCGTCGTCTTACCTGTTCCCTGCAATCCGTAAAGCATGAAGACGGTAAAACCTGTAGGCGAGACGGCCAATTTCTCTTCCTCGCCGAGAATACGGATGAGCGATTCATGGACAATTTTGACGACTTGCTGACCCGGCGTGAGGCTCTCCATCACCTCGGCGCCCAAAGCTTTCTCGCCGATTTCATCCGTCAAATCCTTGACGACGCGGTAATTGACGTCAGCCTCAAGAAGAGCGAGACGAATCTCGCGCATCATGCTCTTGATGTCTTTTTCCGTCACGCGGCTTTTTCCGCGCATCGCATCGGCAATACGCCCAAGTCTTGAACTTAAGCTTTCAAAAAGCGCCATGTCAGCTCCTCTCACGTTCGCTTAGACCGAACTGTTCCAACAGCTCATCGAGCGCGCGCAAAGCCTCTTCCGTCTCGCCGCCGGAAAGCAAACACCTCACATGGAGCAGTGCCCGCGACAATTCGCCCTCGCGCTCCGCCTGTCCGAGCGTCCGCTCGAACTCCTCAAGTCTCGACGCTCCCCTCCTCACCTGCTCGTGAACGCCTTGTCGCGTGAGACCTGTCAAGTCGGCAATCTCGGCCAACGACAGATCGTCGGCATAAAAGTACGTCATCACCTGAAGCTGTCGCTCGCTCAGCAAGTCGCCGTAATAGTCGAGCCAGAGGCAAAAATCGGTATGCGTCGCTTTATCTTTTTGTCCCCGCGAAAAACTCATGGAACGATTATATCGAGCAAATGCGAGCCTGTCAAGCGTTTCACTTGACAGCTCGGTTGTGTTCGAATCAAAGTGTTAAAAATATCAAACTTCAGGCAAGATCGCCTTCAAAAACAAATCGCGATCAAAATCCTGCAGGTCGTCGGCGCCTTCTCCCAAACCGGCCAGGACGATCGGGAGCCCTGTCTCGCGCGCGACGGCGATCGCCACGCCGCCTTTCGCGTTGCCGTCGAGCTTCGTGATGATGATGCCTGTGAGCGGCACCGATTCGTTGAAAGCGCGCGCCTGGATGATCCCGTTCTGACCCGTCGTAGCGTCAATCACCAACAGCGTCTCAAGCTTCGCGTCGGGAGCCTCGCGGTCGATGACTCGCCTGATCTTCGCGAGCTCTTCCATCAAGTTTTTCTTCGTATGGAGGCGTCCCGCAGTATCGATGATGAGCAACTCCGTGCCTCGCGCTTTGGCAGACTGAATCGCATCGAAGACGACGGCCGCGGGGTCCGAGCCCATCTCGTGCGCGATCACGGCCGTCTGTGTGCGCTCGCCCCAGACTTTTAACTGGTCGATCGCAGCCGCCCTGAACGTGTCGGCCGCCGCCATCATCACGCGATACTGCTCGCGTTTGGCGCGCTGAGCGAGTTTTGCCGACGTCGTCGTCTTGCCTGTGCCGTTGACGCCGACCATTAAATAGATCGTCAACTTGTCGCGTTCAAGCTTTAGCTTCCTCTCGGTAAGCATGGATGAAAGCGTCTCATGCAGGGCGCCGATTACACCTGCCTGCGAGTCGTCGCCCGTAATTCTTATATGCTCGCGGATCGCCTCGATCGACTCCGTCGAAGCCGTGATGCCGCAGTCGGCCTGAATCAGCGTCATTTCGAGCTCATCAAGCATATCGTCGTCGAAATGACCGAATTCGGCGGCGAGGCTTTTGAATTGCGCCGCCATAAAATCGCGTGTCTTCGTCAAACCGCGTTTAAACGTGTCAAAAATACTCATCCAATACCTCCCGTCACCGGCGATCCCGACGCCCCTAGTCTCCGTACGATAACGCCGATGACAGCTTCATCGACAAAACGCGCGAGATGCCTCGCTCCTGCATGGTGACGCCGAACAGGCGATCCGCCGCTTCCATCGTCCCTTTGCGGTGCGTGACGAGAATGAACTGCATCGACCACGCGTAGCGGCGGACGTAGTCGGTAAAACGCTGCACGTTCGCGTCGTCCAACGCAGACTCGACTTCATCGAAGACGCAAAAAGGCGGCGGTTTCAGCTTTAAAATCGCAAACAGGAGCGCGATAGCCGTCAGGCAGCGCTCTCCGCCCGATAGAAGCGACAGCCTCTGCAGCCTTTTGCCCGGCGGCTGCGCGCGTATGGCGATGTCCGCGAGAAGGACATCGTCATCTCCCTCGAGGACGATCTCGGCCTGACCGCCCGAGAACAGCTCGGAAAAGACTTGTGAGAAATTTCTATTGATACTTTCAAACGTTTTGCTGAACTGCTCGCGCATCGACCGGTCGAGATCGCGGATAACCGACTCGAGTCCGCGCCCCGCCTTCTCAATGTCGTCGCGCTGCGCAGTCATGTAGTCGATTCTTTCCGTCAGCGCCTCATATTCAGCTACGGCATTGTGGTTGATCGGGCCGAGCTGATCGATCCGACGCTTCAGCTCGGCGCGCTCCGACTGCGCCTTCGAGAGCGACGTGATCTCGCACGCTTCGCGCTCCGCCTCTAAACGCGTCCAACCGTGCGTTTCCCAGAGTCTGTTCAGCTGGTCGTCAATCTGTTCGCGATTGCGCGCACATTCAGAAGTCTGCCGTTCATAAATCGCCGTAAGCCGCGACACCGTGTCGTTGACTCCTGTCATCGTCTCGAGCCATTGACGCTGAAGCGCCGACTCTTCCTCGCGCTTCTCCATCAAACCGGCGATCGCCTTCCGGCTTTCCTCGCGCTCGACAGCCGCCTTTTCAAGTGCCGAGCGGTTCTCTTCCAGATCGCGGCGACTCTTCTCGATCAGACGATTTTGCTCTTCCAATTCGCGGCCGACAGACTTGAGGCGCATCTCGGCATGCTCTTTTTCGCCGCCCGTTCTCGTCGTCAGAGAATCGAAGTCGGCAATCGCCTCTTCAATGGAATCGATCGAGACTTTTAGATGCGTCACGCGGTCGCGACAGACATCGCGCTCGCCGGCGTGTTCTTTATTCTCCGTCTCAAATCGCATAACGAATAGCGCCGCGTCGTCGCGTTCGCGGGCGACGCTTTCGCGCTCGCTTTCAAGCGATGCCATCTCGGCAGAGAGCTCTTCGACACGCCTGTCGATGACGGCCGCCTCGTCTTTCAAATCTCTATTCGTACGCGCGAGTCGCTCGTACGCCGATTCTTCCGCATTGAGCTCGGCCGAAACGCGTAAGTGTTGACGCCTCGTATCGGCGAGTTCCTCAAGGAGCGACTCTTCCTTCGAGGCTGCCAGCTTCAGCGCTTCCGTAGCCTCATCAAGTTGCTCACCGAGCTTGACGGTCCGCGCTTCAAGCGACTCCGCGCGCTCACCGATTTCACGGATTCTCGCCGGTCTCCCGAGAACTCCGGCCGTCTTCTTCGAGCTCGAGCCTCCTGTCATCGATCCGCCCCGATGGACGACATCGCCGTCACGCGTGACGATCGTGTGGGAGCGTCGGATCGTATCGCTCAGCAGGACGGCGTCGTCGAGCGTCTCGACGATCAGAGTCCTCCCGAGCGTGAAGAGGAGCGCCGGCTCAATGACGGAGTCACAAGAAACGAGATCGCTTGCGACGCCGATCCATCCCTCGGCACGGCGCGCCTTGTCCATTGTCGCGCGATCGACCGGACGCGACTCAAGCGATTGTACAGGCAAAAAGGTGACGCGACCGCCGCGCGTGCGGCGCAACCATTCGATCTGTTCCTTCGCCGTATCGGACGTATCGCAGACGATGTGGTGCGTGGAGGCTCCGAGGGCGACCTCGATCGCACGCGTCAAGTCCTCCGGAACCGTGAGAAGCGATCCTAAAGGGCCGTAAATCCCCTCGCCCCCATCGTTTCCGGAACGTTTCAGCTGTTGCATTAACAGCTGCACCGGGCGTTGGTAACCCTCAAATGACGACTCGAGACGTTCAAGCGTCTCCGCTTCATAGCGAAGCCTCTGAATCTCAGAGAACGTCTCGTTGAGCGATACGTCGATCGCGTCGGCGTCAAGATGACGTTGCCGTACATCCTCCTTCGCCTTTTCCGCTTCCCGCTCCGTCTTGACGATCGCCTCATCGAGCGAATCGACTTCCTCGCGAAGTCGTTCGGCCGTCTCGGCAACCTTCGCCAAGTCGTCTTCCGCGCCATCAAGCTCATGTCGCACATGGTCACGGCGCGATCGAAGCGCCTGTCTCTCTCCCGCTCGCTCGCGATGTGTCGCGAGCAACGAGAATATGCGCTCGGAAAGCCTGTCACGCTTCTCTAAAGCCTCGGCCGATCTCCGAAGAATTTCATTTAGTTTTTGTTCGACGGCAGCTAGCGATTCTTCGGCACCCTCAAGCTCGTGCATCGCCTGTCGCTTTCGCTCGACGAGACTTTCGCGCTTCGAAGCGCGCCCCGTAAGCTCATGATCGAACGCCATCACTTGCATCGTCAGGCGATTACGTTCTTCCATCAACGATTCTGAGTTCTTTTTGGATGCCGCCAGCTTCTCGCGATAGAGTGCGTCAAGACCCGCCTTTTCCGTCTCGACAACAGATAATTCATTAAAATGCGCCTGTTCGCTGTCGATTCGACTCTCAAGACTGTCGACGCGTTCAACGGCCGACGCATGCGATTTGCGCGCTTCGTCCTGTTCTCCTCTCGCCTCTTCGAGGTCGAGCTTCGTCAACTCCAAATCGTCGGTGCGCTTTGCCTGTTGGAGCTCCAGGTTTGCGATCTGTCGAAGGGTTAAGGCGGCGTCGAGGCGTTTGAACCTCGATGCCAAATCGATATGAGAACGCGCATCGTCCGCCTGCTTTGCGAGGGGGACAGCGCGATCGTTCAATTCGGCGAGAAGGTCGTCGACGCGTACGAGGTTTTGTTCACTGCGCAGGAGTTTTCGCAACGCCTCTTCTTTTCGCGTCCGAAACTGTACGATTCCTGAGGCTTCCTCAAAGACGGCGCGCCGGTCTTCAGAACGATTGCTGAGTATTTCATCAACTTTACCCTGACCGATGATCGAGTATCCGTCGAGCCCGATCCCCGTGTCCATCAACAGTTCATTGATGTCGCGCAGACGACAGGGAGTCTTGTTGATCAGGTATTCGCTCTCGCCCGATCTGTAATAACGCCGCGTGATCAGGACGGTCTCGTAGTCGATCGGAAGAATGCCGTTCGAATTGTCGAGCGTCAACGTCACCTCGGCAAAGCTGACGGCGCGCCTCTGCGCCGTGCCGCTGAAGATCACGTCCTCCATGCGGCTGCCGCGGAGAGACTTGGCGCTCTGCTCACCGAGCGCCCATCGGATAGCATCGGTGATGTTCGATTTGCCGGCGCCGTTCGGGCCGACTATCGCCGTAATGCCCTCATGGAACAGGAGCTCCGTCCGTTCGGGAAAAGACTTAAAACCTTGGATTTCAAGTGATTTCAACATAACGTATCAGCCATCGCTCCCAAAAAATCGTTGTAAGAAAGCGCGAGAGGCTTCTTGCTCGGCAGCTTTCTTCGATTGGCCGAGACCTTCCGCCCGAAACTCATCGTTGACCCATAGACCGACCTTAAATGTCTTGTCGTGGGCGGGACCGCTCTCTTCCGTCACTCGGAATGAGAGGACTTTATCGCCTTCCGCCTGCGCCCATTCGTAGAGTCGACTTTTATAATCGTAGATGAGACGCCCTTCAAGCGCCAATTCGATGTAAGGCTCGAAAAGACGCAGGACGACCTCACGCACCACACTGTAACCGCCTTCATAAAAGACAGCTCCTAAAACGGCCTCGACGACATCGGAGAGATTCGAAGGATTCTTAGCGCCGCCGGCGATCGACTCGCCGTGTCCAAGGCGTAAGAAGGCGCCTAAATCGAGCGACTCTGCCACGAGTACGAGTGTCGGCTCACAGACGATCCCGGCGCGCAGCTTCGTCATGTCGCCCTCGGGAGTGTCGGCAAGAGTTCGGTAGAGATGCTCCGTCACAACGAGCTGAAGGACGGCGTCGCCGAGAAACTCAAGTCTCTGGTTATCGCGCGTCATGACACTCTGCTCGTACGCGAACGAAGAGTGTGTCAGCGCGTCAACGAGCAGCTGCTCGTCAACAAACGAATAGCCGAGGCGACTCTCAAGTGTCGTCAAGTCGAAGTTCACAGATAAATCGCGATCAAATGCGTCACAATCAAGACGCCTTGTATGAAAGATTAAAGGTTCGCGCTGATGTATTCTACGGCGTCACCGATCGTGCGGATGCGCTCCGCCTCCTCGTCGGGAATCGCCAGATCGAACTCCGCCTCCATCGACATCACAAGCTCGACGATGTCGAGTGAATCGGCGTTGAGATCTTCAATAATATTCGAATCCATCGTAACGGACTCCGCGTCGATACTGAGCTGATCTGCCAAGATCGCGCGAACTCTTTTCAAAATCTCCTGTTGCGTCATAAATAAACTCCTTAGAATATGGTGCCTCTCGCCTACACGCTGCTATGCGTCAACGGAATCGGCGAGCAGATGTTTGTTTTTAAGCCAGTAATCCAAACCGGAGAAGATCGTCAATAAGACGGTCACAGCGATCAATATATCACATGCGTACGTCCACGGCGCGCCGTACCCGAAAAACGGCATGTCGCGATCGAGCCACTGGACGATGATCGGCTCGAACATCAACGCGATGAGCGTAATGACCTGCGAGATGGTCTTAATCTTGCCGAACCAGCTCGCCGCGATCACGATACCGCGGTCCGCCGCGATCTGGCGAATTCCCGTAACGATAAATTCACGAGCCATGAGGACGACGATGACGTATGTCGAGACTCTTCCCAACGCCGTAAATGCGACAAAGACGGACAGGACGAGCAATTTGTCGGCAATCGGATCGAACAGCTTCCCGAAATTGGATGTAATTCCCTGCTTACGGGCTAACATGCCGTCTAACATATCGGTAAGGGCCGCAATAACAAAGAGGATGAGCGCAATGATTCTGCCGGGTGCCGACAAGATGAATCCCGAGAACGCCGTGTTTTTCCCGAAAGGAAGAGGAAGCATAAAAAAAAGAATGAAGGGAATCAAGATAATTCGTGAAATCGTCAATTTATTCGCTAAGTTCATCGGTCGTCTCTCCTGTAACTCAAACGCACGTAAAGGCAAAGCCGATAACGAATCCGCGCCTCGTCATCGTTTGCCTTTTGGGAAATTATAACACGATCGACTATAATTTCGTGAGATAGAGCGATAAAGGCTCAAAAGACATCGTTAGATACGCGTTTTCCTGAATTCCCTGATGGTCTCCCGCGCGATACCTGCGTGATAACCGCGACGCGTAAGCAATTTCATCATCTCGACGTTGTCCACTTCTTCGCGCCCTGAGTACGTCGCTTCGCAGAGCTCGAGCGCCGTGTCGCGATCGTCCGGCAACGCATTCGCCTCGCTCTCCGCGATCTCCCCCTCGACGCCGTTTTGCAGGAAAACGCAGACCATCGAGCGCCTGGAGCGGAGGCGTCTCCCCTGATAGCGGCGAGCCACCCTCCGCGCGGCGCGGCGATCGTCAATGTAATCGATCGATTTGAGATACTCGATCACCTGCTCGGCGGTCTTGTCGTCGACGCCCTTTCTGCGCAAGTTGTCGCGTACTTTGCCCGATGATTTCGAGTGATCGATCCCGATATAGGCGACGGCTGTTTCCCGTGCCTGATGAAATTCCAGTGATTCAATCACAGATCGAGTCCGAGAATGGCGTCGACGTCGGCGTCGAGAAAATCGTCAGCGACTTCCGACTTTTTGCCAGCGCCCTCTTCGCCCTCGCCGCCCGATTCGAGGTAATGGGCGCGAACTTTGGCATTGATCTCTTCGAAGAGATCTTCGTTCTCTTCTTCCTCCAAGAAGGCGCGTACGTTGTCACGCCCCTGCCCGAGCCTCGTCTCGCCGTAAGAGAACCAAGAACCGCTCTTGTTGATGATGCCGGCATCGACACCCATATCGAGCACGCAGCCCTCCTGCGAGATGCCCTTGCCGTAGAGGATATCGAACTCGGCCTCGCGGAACGGCGGTGCGACTTTGTTCTTCACGACTTTGACTCGCGTCCTCGATCCGACGAGTTCATTGCCCATTTCAATCCTGCCGATGCGACGCACATCGAGGCGCACGCTGGCGTAGAACTTCAGCGCGCGACCGCCGGTCGTCGTTTCGGGGCTGCCGAACATGACGCCGATCTTCTCGCGCAACTGGTTGATGAAGATGATCATCGTGCGACTCTTGTTGATGACGGCGGCAAGTTTGCGAAGCGCCTGCGACATCAGACGCGCTTGGAGCCCGACGACGGCGTCGCCCATCTCCCCGTCAATTTCGGCGCGCGGAACAAGCGCCGCGACGGAGTCGACGACAATGATGTCAACAGCGCCTGAGCGCGCGAGCGCCTCGGCGATCTCAAGCGCCTGCTCACCGTAATCGGGCTGTGAGACGATTAAATTGTCGATGTCTACGCCGAGATTTTCGGCGTAGACAGGGTCAAGCGAGTGTTCCGCGTCGATAAAAGCCGCTATGCCGCCGAGTTTTTGGACTTCGGCGATGCTGTGAAGCGCGACCGTCGTCTTACCGGACGCTTCGGGACCGAATACTTCAATGACGCGCCCGCGCGGCAGTCCGCCGATACCGAGCGCGACATCGAGCGAAAGCGCGCCTGTCGGAACAGCCTCGACCTCCATCCCCGTCGTATCTCCTAAAGTCAGGACAGCACCCTTGCCGAAATCCTTCTCGATGCGATCGAGCGCCGACTTCAGTGCCGCCTGCCGATCTTTATCGGCGATCGGCTTGACATTTTGTTTCGATTTTCTATTTTTCGACATGCATTTTCTCCTATTGATCCGCTCGAGCGGACAACTACAGAACTTATGTTCTTCTTACGTTAATTCTATCGAAAAGCGCCTGTTACGTCAATGAAGAAATCCTCCGTAAAAGGCAGTTATCGGCAGTCATCAGTCATTTATCATCGTCCGCTCTCGACGGGCTTCAATTTCAGGAATCGACGGATCATCCCCTGCAGATCGAGCGCCTCACGGAATCGAATGGCGAGTCCCGCCCAATAGTATGTCAGGAAAACCACGATCGCTTTGAAGGCATAAATGACAAGCTGCAAAATCTTATTCGTCGTGTTGAGAGGAATCGTATTGATCGCCAACGCGACGATCACCGTCGGCACGGCGCAAGCGAACAGACGCAAATAGTACGGAAGCATACGGTATGGCCTCGCCTCTTTGATGTGGATGCGGTAGAGCGTCGTCAGAAAGGTAACCGTTATGAGCGAGTTGAGAACGTAGGCGGTCGGCAACCCGTAAATGCCGAGTCCGACCACGCGCGTGAAAAGGTACGACAGCAACGGATTCAAGGCAAGCGAAACGACAGACGTGACAAGAGATAGCCGTGTAACATGACGCGCATAAAACCCGTAACTCACAATTTCAATTATCGTAGCGATAATAATCACCGGGACGTACATCCTTAGTAAATTCGCTTCAATCAACAGACTTTCCGTGGGAATCGCATCATTCCACTGGAAAATCGCCTCCATCGTCTCCTCGGCATATACGAAAAAGAGCAGCGCGAAGGGCGTAACGTAATAAAGCACCCTTCTCAGCGAAGTCGTATAAATTCGCCGCATTTCCTTGTAATTTCGCTTTGCGAAAGCCCCGGTCAGGTGCGGCGACATGACGCTCGCGACGGCGCCGGCAAAAATGCCCTGAGGCAACTTCCACGTCGTCTGCGCATGGCGCAACGACGTGACGGCACCCGTGAACTGATTCGCGAAACCCGTCTGGATGATCCCGTTGAGCTGAAAGACCGTACCGGATATGAGCGTGGGAATCGCCAGCCGGAGCAAACGTCTGAATCCGCTATCGCGCAAATCGATGATCGGCTCGTAATGGATAAGCTTTCTTGACATGAAAAGCAGATAGAAAAAGTTAATGGCCGCGGAGATCGCGACTCCGAACGCAACTTTCGCAGGCGCTTCGGGCGTCGATCCTCCCCACCGCAGCATGAAGAAAATACAAATGACATTGTAGAGCGTCGTCGTGAAAGCCGTTCTCTGCCACAGTTTATGTCCCGTCAAAACACCTGAACACATACCGGCAAGGAAAAGGAAAAGTGCTTGGGGGAATAGAGCGCGCGTGACCGTTACGGCAACTCTGATGACTTCAGGATCCTTGTTCGGATTATACAAACTGATAATCTGTCCCGCGAAGATTTCACCGATCGCGATCACGATAAGGAAAGCGATGACGAATACGTTGATGAAAGTGCTCAAACTCTTCCACAGCCGCCGAATGCGTCCGCGAGCAAGGGCGGATGAAATGGCGGGAACGACGGCGGCGGCGAAGGTTCCGCCTACAAGCAGCTGGTAACACAGATCGGGAATCTGAAAACCGATGTAGTAGGCATCCGTGTAAACACCGTAGCCGAACGTCGGAGCGATCAGTATCTCGCGAATAAAACCGGTAAGCCGTGAAGCGGCCAGAGACACGACGAGCACGACCGTAGCTTGCGTAGCCGTCAATACGCGCATACCTTTAGGCTTGTAAGAATTCATCAAAGGCGGATTATCTTTCGAACGTTTTCTCATCCGTCTATCATACCCTTTCGGAGCAAGTTTAGGGCGGCGGCGACCGACTGTTTCATGACTCTTTCGCGCCCGCCGCGAAAGAAAAAGCGCCTCACGCTGATACCTGAACGCCTCGCGAGAGCGATGTAGACTGTTCCGACGGGATTTTCGTCCGTCCCGCCTGTAGGACCCGCAAATCCTGAAACGGCGACCGCGTAGTCGGCGCCCGTCCGTCCGCGACAATGTTCCGCCATCGACCGAACACACGCGTCACTGACGGCGCCCTCGGTTTCGAGGAGATCGGTCGGCACGCCGAGCAGCGCATGCTTCATCTCGTCGTTGTAGACGACGAAGCCTCCGAGCAGCGCCTCCGAAGCTCCTGATAACGAGGCGAGAGAAGCGGCGACCGAACCGGCAGTACATGATTCAGCAAAAGCGCACGTCTCCTTGCGAGCGATCAGCATATCAAAGACGACCTCGGGCAGACTCCTCGGCCCGACTTCAAACACATACTCGCCGACGCGCTCCAGAATCGCTTCAACGACCGCGCCCGTTTTATCCTCGTCTCCCGACTCCAAACGCTGCGACACGCGATAGATCACTTCGCCGGGATTCGCGTAAGGGGCGATCGTCACTTCGTCCTGACACTCGATGAGATCGCGGATCATCTCCTCGCTTCGCGATTCCCCGATCCCCGTCAATCGAATGTAGCGATGGACGAATTTCGCCCCGCTATGCTCTTCCAAGACGGGCCTCACGTATTCGAGAAACATCGGCTCCATCTCTTCGGGCGGTCCCGGGAGCATCAAGATCGCTTTCGGCAGTCCCTCAAAAGTGAGATAAGTTAGAGAACCGGGCGCCGTTCCCGCGTCGTTGTGAAAAAAGAGGCTCCCCTCCGGTATCAGCGGATAACCGGGCGGCGTATATAGCCCGCGACTCTCTAATCGGCTCTTGATGGCGCGGTTGGCGACGAGCGCGATGCCGGCGATGCGCGCCGTCACGATCGCCGTGATGTCGTCATCCGTCGGCCCCAGTCCGCCCGTCGTGATGACGAGGTCATTATCCGAGAGGGCGCGATGCAACGCCTGTTCGAGGCGATCGACATTATCGCCGACGACGACATGCCGATACGTCGATAAGCCGATTTCCGATAATTGAGCGGAAAGGAAGCGCGCGTTCGTGTCGACGGTTTGACCGACGAGAAGTTCAGTTCCGACAGAAATAATCTCAGCAGATCGAAAGATCGTGCGACGCTCAGAAGTCATAGTAATTATCTCCGGCGCCGTCGACTTCGCGCATGATGTTCTCGTACTGTTCGCGCGTAATCAGAATTTTGCGCGGTTTGCTGCCCTCGTGAGGACCGACCCAGCCGAGTTCACACAGGCGGTCGATCAGCCTTGCCGCGCGCGGATAGCCCACCGACAATCGCCTCTGTAAAAGCGAAACGGCAGCGTAATCGGCTTCAATGACAGTCGTCAGGGCGTCGATCAGCAGCTCATCCTCACCGCCTAGATCGCCCTGCTCTTCATCGGGCGTCCCGGAGGGGTTTTCCAGTGCGGCGGCGACTCCCTCGTCATACTGAGGATCGTGGTAGTCCTTAATGAAGCTGAGAACGGCTTCGACCTCGCTATTCGAGACGAACGACCCTTGTCCGCGGATCGCCTTGATCGATCCGATCGGAAAATAGAGCATATCGCCTTTACCTAATAGTTTCTCGGCTCCGCCGGAATCGATGATCGTCCGCGAGTCGACTTGCGACGCGACCGCGAACGCGATGCGAGACGGTATGTTCGCTTTAATGACGCCGGTAATTACGTCGACCGACGGGCGCTGCGTCGCGATGATGACGTGGATACCGACGGCGCGCGCCTTCGCCATCAGGCGAGAAATGGCGTCCTCCACCTGATGCTGCGTGACAGCCATCAAGTCTGCGAGCTCATCGATCACGATGACGATGCGCGGCAACGGCGTTTCATCATCTTCAGGATCCCTGATCCTGCGCACCGCCTCATTGTAAGAATCGATGTCGCGCACTTTGCGATCGGCGAACAGCCTGTAGCGTTTCTCCATTTCGCGCACGGCAAAGTTGAGCACGCCGTAAGCTTTTTCAGGATCGGTGACGACAGGATGCATCAAGTGCGGAATCCCGTTGTAGACGTTTAACTCGACGATCTTCGGATCGATCATGAGGAAGCGGACTTCCTCCGGCGAAGAGCGATAGAGCAGGCTGATCAGGATCGAATTGATGCAGACCGACTTACCGGAACCTGTTGCGCCGGCGATCAGGATGTGCGGCATTCTGGCGAGGTCGCACAAGATGACGTCGCCGCCGACGTCGCGTCCGAGCGCCGCGACGAGCGGACCTTTAGCCTGCTTGAATTCATCCGATTCAAGGATACTGCGCAGCAGGACGGGGCTCGTATTGCGGTTCGGTATCTCGATGCCGATCGCCGCCTTGCCCGGGATAGGCGCTTCGATACGGACGCCCATCGCCGCGAGACTGAGAGCGATATCGTCGGCGAGATTGACGATGCGGCTGACCTTGATGCCGGGACCTGGAGCGAGTTCGAATCGCGTGATCGTCGGTCCCGACGTGTAGTTGACGATGCTCGCCTCCACCCCGAAGCTGTCGAGCGTCTCCTCGAGCTTGCGCCCCAACTCGCGAATTTCGCGAATCTCCTGCGGCGACTTCTTCATGCCGCGGTCTTCTTTTAAGAGTTTAAGAGGCGGCGACTTATAGCCGTTCAGGATGCTCATCTGCTGACGCGCGCGCGCAGGTTTGTGCTTTATGCGCGTCTTGTCGTCACCGCGGTCTTTCCAGCGCTCGCGGTCGATGATCGACTCTTCCTGGATCGACTCCTCTTTGCGCCTGATCGCGAAGTCGGTTATGGGAGCCCTCAAAGCGGCGGGAGGACGGATACCGTCCCCAACAGGCTCGTCGACGAATGTATACGGAGACGTGTGGTGAGGAGGCTCGAAGAGAAACGGTTTACCTTGCAAGGGTTCGCGCTGTCTCCCCCAACTGTATTCCGATTGGTAACCGGGCGGAGGCTTCGGGAAGGCCACCAACCCTCCTGTCGAAGGCGCAACGTTCACGTCCCCTGATGACACGCTGTCAAACGTCTTCCAACCGATGGGACCGCGCGGCAACTCCGTCGTATAAGAATCCTGTTGGAAATCGTCACGTTCAAGCGTCTCGTCCGTGTCCCCGTATTCCCAGTCCTCAGATTCATATTCAGCAGGAAGATCGAAACGTTTCTCTCGCCTTCTGAAAAGCCTCGCAAAAAATCCTTCGGCAACAGGCTGTTCAACAGGGTCGCCGGGATCACCGTACGGATCATCGCCCGCCACCTCGCCCGTCGAGTACTTCGCACGAGCCGCAAGCTTGCCGGGAGAGAGACCGAACGCATAGATGAGAATCGACACGATGACGGCGAGCAAGATGATCACCGCCCCCGTCGTACCGGCAATACGCTCAAGCGGATGCGCTACAAGTCCCCCGAGGAGTCCGCCGCTCATCATATTGCCGTCGCGAATCAGCTCCGGGTGAAGACCGAACTCCCACAGTTTACCGATCACGCGGAAGCCGACGATCCCCTTCTCGCCAAGCGGCTCGAGCATCGGCAAAAGCGCCTTGTACGGTAACGAAAACATCGAGACAAAAGCCGTCGCGATCACGTACAAGGAGACGGATGCCCCGATCTGTCGCCTCGTCACGGAGAGTTCACGCTCCTGAAAGAACATGAGCGAGAACAGGAGCATGAACGCCGGCAATAGGAGCGAAAGCGTCCCGAAAAAGCCCCTCACGATCGTCAGGAGAAAGCGGCCGAGCCACCCGGTCCACGACGCGGGCGCGAGAAGAGCAAAAGCGAGCAAAAGCCCGAAAGCGAGAAAGATGATCCCCAGCAAATCGCGCTGCTGGCGGTTCGTCAAGCCTCTGTCCGTTTTCTTCTCTTCTGTCGGCACGTATCAATCTTTCTATTTCAAAATCACAGGTACTGCACTCCCGTACAACGAGAGCGGTCATCAGCGCGAAAAATACCCGATAAAATCGGCCGCCAAGTAAATACCCAAACACGTCTTGCCGTCGGTAATCAGCCCATCCCGAACTTGTCGGAGCGCGTCCGTCAGATGAATCCTCTCGATGGTGAGGAACTCGCCGTCGTCCGGCGAGGCGAAGACTTTCGACAGGCCGCGCGCGAGATAGATGCTGATCAGCTCGTCCGAGTAACCGGGCGACGGGTAAAAGCGCGTGAGGAGATCCCATTGCTCCGCGACGAGACTCGTCTCCTCGGTCAGTTCACGTCTGGCGCAGTCGAGCGGATCTTCCGGCACATCGAGCTTGCCTGCGGGGATCTCTCGCATCGTGCCGCCCGTCCCCACACGGTGTTGACGCACTAAGTAAAGACACTGATCGCTGTCGAGCGCGACGACACACGCCCCGCCGGGATGGCGCACAACTTCGCGCTTCGATTGGCGACCGTCAGGCAGTCTGACGTCCTGCACCTCGACAGTAAAGATACGGCCGATAAAACGCGGATCGACCGACAAGACTTCTTCTGTGAGCGCGGGCTCGGGGCGTCGCTGCGGAACCGAAAGTTCCGACAACTGATCAAAGCCGATCGCCTGCTCATCACTCCGCTCCGCAGACCTCTCCGACACCTGAGCTCGGAAAGCGATCGGTTCACGAATCCGATCCGACGAGTCGACCGCATCGGGCGGTTCGTCATCGCCGCTTGCGAAACGTATCGTCGGCGCGCGGTGTTTCAGTACGGGCTTGTCTTCTCCTCTTTCACGGTCTCTATCCGGGTTCATACATTTATCCTTTTTACTTGATCTTGATCTGTACTACGTATTATTCAGAATTTCGTTAACCGCCATTTTATCACAGCGGTTGTTAAATTCATTGTCTGCATGACCTTTCACCTTATGCCACGTGATCTCATGGCGCTCGTGTTCCTTCCACAACGCCTTCCAAAGATCTTGATTCGCGACAGGTATCTTGGCGGCATTTTTCCAGCCGTTTTTCTGCCAATTGACGATCCAGTTCTCATTAAACGCCGAAACGAGATAGGCGCTGTCACTGTATAGGTTGACGCGACACGGCCGGTTCAACGCCTGCAACGCCTTCAGCGCCGCTATAAGCTCCATCCGATTGTTCGTAGTCTCCCTCTCGAAACCCGACATCTCTTTCTCGACACCGTGAGCCATCAAAATGGCCGCCCATCCGCCGGGTCCGGGGTTGCCGGAACACGCACCGTCAGTGTAGATCGTGACGTCCGTCAACTGTTTTTTGCGTTTCCTCGGATAGCTCATATAAAGCATTATACACGTTCCGGATAGCGTCTTATCGTAAGAATGAATAAATAGAAAACAGCCGCCTGTACAGAAAAATACATCAACGGCTGCGTCCCTGAATGGTCGGAGTGACAAGACTTGAACTTGCGACCTCTTGCACCCCAAGCAAGCACTCTAGCCACCTGAGCTACACCCCG
>MTKW01002898.1_pt1 | contig 23648 bp, 18 predicted proteins | sample 1042761 | NCBI WGS metagenome assembly MTKW01 (sample SAMN06205366, study PRJNA360243) | anaerobic digester metagenome | biome: Wastewater treatment plant; feature: Anaerobic digester sludge; material: sludge; isolation source: anaerobic digester fed with sludge from wastewater treatment plant ...
CCATAACTAAGGTTTTAGCATCCTATGGAATTAAGCCAGACATAGTTTTAGGCCTTAGTTTAGGGGAATACTCCGCCTTATATGCTTCTGGAGTTTTAAATGAAGATGAATTACTTAAGGTGATTGAGTATAGAAGTAGGGAAATGGCTCAAGTTTCCAAGAGATTAGATTCAAAAATGTTAGCAGTATTTAGTGATGACCTTATAGGAATAAAGAATATATGTAAAAGTTATTCTAATAAAACTGACTTTGTCCAGGTGTCTAATATTAACACCAAAGGTCAAATTGTAATTTCAGGTGATAAGGATTTAGTTAATAAGGTAAATAAACATTTAAAAAATGATGGCTTTAAGGTGAAGGAGTTAAACACAAGTGGACCTTTTCATACTTCCTATATGGGAGATGTTTCGGTTAAACTAAAGGAATTTTTTAATAATATGGAATTTAGGACCCCCAAAATCCCAATAATATACAATCTAAAGGGTGACTTTGATAGTGATGGAGATATAAAGGATATTATGGCAAAACAGGTGTCCAACCCAGTTTTATTTAAGAATTGTTTGGAAAGGTTGTTGGCCCAAGATGTGGACTTAATAATAGAAATTGGCCATAAAAACACCATTAAAGGGCTAGTGAAGAGAATGGCTAAGGATGAAAGAGTTTTACCTATAAATAATGTGGAATCCATTAAGAAGTTGGTAAAGGAGGTGGCCTTAGATGAAAAAGAGAAGGGTGGCACTAATTACTGGGGCATCAAAAGGTATAGGAAGGGCTATAGCCATTAGATTAGCCCAATCAAATATTGATATCATAATAAATTATAATAATGACTTAAAAGGAGCAGAGGAGACACAAAAACAATGTAGTGTATATGGCATTAAATCCATAATACTTCAAGGGGATATGAGTAAGGAGGAAGATGTTGACTCTGTTTTTAGAGAATCTATAGACCAATTTGGTAAGATAGATATTTTAGTAAATAATGCAGGAATCACTAGGGATGGGTTGTTAATCTCCATGAAGGAAAAAAACTTTAGAGAGGTAATAGAAGTCAATTTATTTTCTGCCTTTTACACCATGAAATTAGCAGCTAGAATTATGGCAAAGAATAGATATGGTAGGATAATTAATATTTCAAGTATAGTAGGAATTAGAGGTAACCCAGGTCAAGCAAATTATTCTGCCAGTAAGGCAGGAATAATTGGAATGACTAAATCCCTAGCTAAGGAATTGGCAAGTAGAAATATTCGGGTCAATGCCATTGCTCCCGGGTTTATAGAAACTGATATGACTAATAAATTAAATGATAAGGTTAGAGAAAAATTGCTAGAAGAGATACCTGTAAAATACTTTGGAAAGGCTGAAGATATAGGGCATTTGGTAAACTTTCTAGTATCTGATGAGGCCAGTTATATTACAGGCCAGGTTATATCCATTGATGGAGGTATGAATATATAATGACAAAAAGACGGGTAGTGATAACAGGATTAGGGGGCATATCCCCTATAGGCAATACTTTAGAAGATATATTAGAAAGCCTTAAAACCTCTAAATGTGGAATTGATATAATAGAAAGTTTTAATATTGAAGACTTTCAAATAAAGCTAGCTGGCCAGGTTAAAGATCTTGATCCTTTAGAATACTTAGATAGAAAATCCATTAATAGGATGGATAGGGTAAATATTCTAGGATTAATAGCAGGTATAAAGTCTATAGAGGACAGCAATATAAACCTAGATGATATAGATAAGAACAGGGCAGGGGTTTATATTTCCTCAGGAATCGGAGGATTAGAAACCATCGAAAGAGAAAAGGAAAAGGGGATGGATAAAGGTTATGAAAGAATATCCCCCTTCTTTATTCCCATGTCTATTGTAAATCTTACTGCCTCCCATCTGGCTAGTTATTTTGGGTTTCATGGTTTTTGTATCTGTCCAGTGACCGCCTGTGCAGGGTCAAATTCTGCTATTGGTGAAGGCTTCCGGAGTATTAAANNGGGGATAGGAGGCTTTTCCTCTATGAAAGCCCTATCAAAACAAGCTAATAAGGAAAGGGCCAGTATCCCCTTTGATAAGGAAAGGTCCGGCTTTGTTATGGGAGAAGGGGCAGGTGTATTAGTATTGGAGGAACTTAATCATGCAAAGAAAAGAAATGCTAAAATCTATGGTGAAATAATTGGCTATGGTTCTACCTGTGATGCAGGCCATATCACCCAGCCCAATAGTGAGGGAATATATGCAGCTCTGGCAATGGCAAATGCTATTTTAGAAGGGAACATTGATAAATCTCAGGTGGACTATATAAATGCCCATGGCACATCTACTCCCCTTAATGATAAATATGAAACCTTAGCAATAAAAAGGGTTTTTGGTGAAGGATATAAGGATATTTATGTGAGTTCTACTAAATCCATGACGGGCCATCTCTTAGGTGCAAGCGGGGCTATAGAGGCTTTGATTACTCTACTGGCCATTAAAAATAATATAATTCCTCCAAATATAAATTATAAGGTTAATGATCCAGAATGTGATTTAAATATAGTGGAAAATAAATATATAGAGGGCAGAATAAACTATGCCTTAAGTAATTCCCTTGGTTTTGGGGGCCATAATGTATCCCTATTATTTAAGAGATGGGAGGAATAAAATGAAGTTGAATTCTAATGAAATAGAGAAAATATTGCCCCATAGATATCCATTTTTATTAGTAGATAAGATAATAGATGGAGAAGAAGGCAATTGGGCAGCAGGAATTAAAAATATCACAAGAAATGAATACTTTTTTCAAGGTCATTTTCCAGAATATCATGTAATGCCTGGGGTGCTAATAATTGAAGCTTTAGCCCAAGTAGGTGCTATTGCCCTTTTGTCATTAGAGGAAAACAGGGGTAAAATTGCCTTCTTTGCTGGAATAAAATCTGCCAAATTTAAAAAAGAAGTCCTCCCTGGGGATCAACTTTATTTAGAATGTAAATTAAAGAGACAATTAGGCAATATAGGATTTGGTTCAGCTATTGCAAAAGTGGATGGTGAAATATGCTGTACAGCAGAGCTTACTTTTGCCATAAAATAATATCCAGCTTGAATTTGATTATTCCATTTGATATTATGAAATAAAAATGGTGAGGGTGGGCTATGTTAGAAGAATTATTTAAGGATGTTTATGAAAAATTTAAATTAAACTTTTATAAAAGTATATTTAAAGGCTTTGAAGAAAGAGAAGCTAATTTAACCCCCACAGAAATACTCTGTGTAGAGGTAATAAATGCACTGGAAATGCCTACCATAAAAGAGCTGACAGAATTTATGGAAACTTCCCAATCTAATATGGCATATAGGGTGGCCAATTTAATTAGTAAAGGCTATATAAAAAAGATTCAATCTAAGGAAGATAAGAGGGAATATTATTTAAAACCTACCGAAAAGTTTTATAAATACTATTATATTAGAACTCAATATATAGATACGGTGCTAGATAGATTGGAAAAATCTACTCCAAAAGAAGATATAGATACATTAATTAGCATTTTAGACCATATGACAAATGAGTTAATGCCAGAGGTTACTAATTTTATAAATAGTTTAAAAAGCAAGCAAAATAGGATTGAGAACCCTTCCTAAGAAGGGTTCTCTAATATAATTGTATATACTTTATTAATTTGAGCAGGATAACTTTCGGCAATCTTTCCATCATAATAAACCCGAACCTTATCCCCTACATTAAATTCCCTTAGGCTATCCTCAATCTCCATAGATAAGGATACATTCATTAAATCGCTGCTGCGGATTTCATCCTCATCTTCGTTGACCTTCACTAAAATAGAATGTTCATTTACTTCAGTAACTATTCCTCGGAAATTAGGTTGTTTAGAAACATTTTTCATGGTTACTTTACCAGAACAGCCAGTAAGTAAAATTAAAATAATTAATAATATTACAGCTAATTTTTTCATATTATTTTCCCCCTAAATGTAATTAAATGGAGTTTTCCAAAATTTTGATTGCTGTCTCCAATTCTATTCACCTATAATTTTTACTAACACTCTTTTAGACCTTTTCCTGTCAATTTCACCACAGAATATCTGTTCCTAGGTGTCAAAATCTATCTTCCCTTCAGTGATAGCTAACACCACTTCTCTGCCATAATAGTTCTTTTTAAATAATCATCAGCATTATTCTCAAAACCATTATGAAATTATTGCCAGTTTATATATTTATATTATAATAATTTATTAGCGAACAATCCATAAAAATATTAAATCTTTACAATACCAACTCCAATAGGATTAGTCTTCTACCAATAGATACTGTAATCAACTAAATATAATATTTATACTAAATGTATCAAAGCAACTCTATTGGAGGTTGGCACATTGAATTTAAAATCTATCGGTAAAAGAATCCAAATGAGAAGAGAAGTCTTGGGAATGAAACAGGAAGAATTGGCAGAGCATGTAAATTTGAGCCCTAATTATATTAGTGCTATTGAGCGGGGAGTAAAAATCCCCAGACTGGAAACATTTATCCGTATTGCAAATGCATTAAATATAACATCAGATTTTCTTTTGATGGATGTTTTAAATACCGGCAGTGAAATAAAATCCTCCATACTTTCAGAAAAAATAAAAAACCTATATCCTAAAGAGCAGGAAAGAATAATTCATGTAGTGGAAGCTATGATAGAATATGGGAAAGATATTGGTAATAATTAATTTATTAAAAATAGATGAAATATAGCTACCTTATGATATACTAGTTCTATAGGTATTAGTAACATACTTATAGTGTGGAGCTTGAGGTAGCCAAATGATAATATCAAAAATACAATTGAAATATATAAAGCTTCAAATTTATATTCATAGTTTTTTTATTAGCTTATACCGAAATAAGGTGAACTCCTTAACAAGTAATGGAAAAATTATTTTATCTAGAAGACTAAAGTTTGCTGATACACTTTTAAACCATCATTGTAATCAAATCATTAATCTAAAACATAAGCTGGAAGAATTTCAATAAAAAATTCTAAAGGTCATCTACTTAATGTTTTCATGGGTACATTCTCTAAACACTCATTATTTCTGTAATTCTTTATAATATTGGGGAAATTCATTTGTCATATTGTTTTCACAAATCTTTATGGATTCTTCTTTTACTAAGGGTAATTCTTTATTTGCCTTCTTATAAACTTCTTTATTTACCCTCTGGGCGAAGCAACCTATTTTGGGTTTACCCATTATTTCATTCATTTCTTTCCATAGTTCCTCTATCCCCTTTTCTCCAATACTTCCAAAGCTCATAGGTACAAAATCACAGGGATATAGATGGCCAGATGCACTTATATATGAATGTTGGGTGCCGGCACCACAGCCATATCTTTCCTTACTTTCTGTATAGGCGAAGGTGGTAATTTTCGGAAGTCCCCCTTTTCTATTGGCCTTGTGCTGTATATTAATGAGTTTCTTCCTATCTTCAATACTAAAGAGTACCTTATCCAAATCCTCTACACCTAAAAGGCTACCACTTAAAATTGGTTCTAAGATCTTAACTTCATGGACCCCAATTTCACCGGCGAATTTAAAAAAATTAAGGAGTTTTTCCTCATCCAATTCCTCTTTTAAAATAACTGTCTGTGCCATAGTATAGATTCCTGCAGACCTTGAGTTTTGAATAGCCCTAATGGCATAGTCAAAGGCCTGCTCACTATTTCTATTGGCATTATGTCTTTTTCTATCATAGGAATCCAAACTTATTCCAATGCTAAATAAGCCCCTTTTCTTTAATTCCTTTGCTCTTTCCAATGTTAAATTAAATCCACTGGTAAATAGGGTGGATACACTTCTATCATCTATTGACTCTACTATTTGGTATATATCTTCCCTCACCATAGGCTCCCCGCCGGTTAGGCCTATAATGGAGGTATTCATATCTTGAATATTACTAATAATATCTATCCACTCTCGGGTGGTTAATTCCCTATCATCTACTCGATTTTTTGTGCTACAATATAAACAATTATTAGGGCATTTATTAGTAAGTGAAAGATAAAAGGAAATAGGCCCACTCCTCTTTCCATATATTTGCTGGGTAAATATATTATTTGATTCTGGGACTGCCATTAAATTTGTATAAAATGCCTTAGAAGGAAAGGGTGGTAAAAAGGCACTAATAATGTATTTATCTTCAAATTCTATTAATTTTTCTCCCTTTAACATACTGGACATCATTTTTATATATTTATTTATATTAAAGTTCTTATCTTCCTTAAGAATATTATATATTTCAAATAATGATTTAATAACCTTCCTATCAAATGACATCTTTGTTAACATCTTATAATTATTTACCCCCACCATGATTCCCCCTTGAGTTATTCCAGTCTATAAGTTCCATATGCAAATTTATGATTTATTTGATATTTTCCCCTCTTATATTTTGTTCTTCTAATTTCTTCAATTATATCTTCCTTTATTAAATGGTAATCCTTAAAGATACATGCTGTTCCCGCTATTGCGCCTGTTTCACTTAGCCAGTCTAGAAGTTCTTCTGGTTTATCAAAGCTAACTACTAATTCCTCTTCTTCTACATTTAGCTCTTGAAAACCAAATTGGTTAAACCATTTTGTTAGTCCTTCCTGCCCATTGGGTAGATTGAATTTTATATCCATAGGCTTTATGACCTGACCTTGATTTTTATACATTACCTTTAAAAATATATCTTCTATCCCAGAAAGGGTGCCCTGAACATTAGTGATGATTTTTACTCTTCCCTTAGGATTTAATACCTTTTTAAAAAGTTCAAATAATTCTCTATAGTTAAAATAAGATAAGGCCCATCCAAAATATATCATATCAAACCTTTCATCGGTAGATCTTAAAAACTCAATACCCTCACTATTAACTATTGTTATTCTATTATCCTCTAATCTTCTCAATTCTTCTAACATCTTATCTGAGTAATCTACGGATATTATTTCCATTTCCCCATATATATCCTTTTCTAGAAGCTTTTTAGTGATATAGCCTGTTCCACAAGAAAAGTCTAGTATTTTTACCTTCCTATTTATATGTATATCCTCATCTATTATCCTATCGGTAAATTGACCCATCTTATCTAGCCAATGGGTATAAGTAGAGGACACCTTATTGTATTCTTCTTTATAATCCTCTTTATTTACAACATTTTTATTTAAAAGTTTTATGGCTAATTTCATATAAAACCTTATTTTCTTAAACATTCTTTTCTCCAATAATAATAAAATAGTATTTATTATCAATAAAATTTCTAATCTTAAATTTATCCTTAATAAGTTCTTGAATTTCCTCACTGGTTTTAAAATACAATTTTCCAAATAATATAAATTCAAAGACCCTTAGCATTCTAATCTTAGCATTTTTCTTTTCTAAATCTAAAATAAGCAACTTCCCATTATCCTTAAGTATTCTATAGGCCTCTTGAATAAGACCCTTTTGATTTTCGATATGGTGAAATACATCCACCATTAAAACTATATCTATACTATTGTTTTCAAAATCTGTATTCAATCCATCTCCTAATATGGGGACTACTTTTCCATTGGCCTTCACCTTTGAAAGCATTCCCTCGCTTTCATCTAGGATATAGACAATTTTACAATCACTGCTTATATAATCTGCCAGTCTTCCTGTACCTCCGCCAATATCTAATACTACTTCCTCTCCTTGGAGGTTTAATATTTCTTTTATTTCTTCTCCTTTGTTAAATTTAAACATCTCTATAAATTTATCATAGTGTTTATAAACCCTATCAAATTTTTTCAATGTATTTTCTCCCTACCCTACCCATTTGCTGATTTCTTCTATAGCTTGAATTACCCTATCCCCTTCTTCTATGGTGTTAAAATATCCCATACTAAATCTTATAGTCCCCCGATTAAAGGTGCCTATTGTCTTATGGGCTAGGGGGGCACAATGGAGTCCTGAGCGACAGGCTATATCATAATTATTATCTAAAATAAAGCTGATTTCTGATGGATCAGCTTCTCCAATATTAATAGACACCACAGGGGCCTGTCTTTCTCCATCCTTTGGCCCATATATTATTACCTTATCTATCTTTGAAAGGCCCTCTATTAGATATTGGGTGAGCTTTTCCCCTTGCTTTCGGATATTATCTATTCCCTCTTCTAAAATGAATTTTACCCCTGCCCCTAGGCCAGCAATTCCTATTGTATTTAAGGTGCCACTTTCATATCTATCTGGCATTATTAAAGGTTGGCTTAAAATTTCTGACTGGCTTCCTGTTCCCCCTTCCCTCTGGGTTTCTAATTCTATACCCCTTTTAATGTATAGTCCTCCTATCCCCTGGGGACCTAATAATCCCTTATGGCCAGGGAAGGCTAATAAATCTATATTGGACTTATTCACATCTATATCATAGATGCCTGCACTTTGGGCAGCATCTACCATATAAATCAGATTATGCTCTCTAGCAATTTGGCCTATCTCTGATATAGGCAGTAGGGTGCCTACCACATTTGAGCTATGGGTGGTAATAATCATTTTAGTATTGGGCTTTATTGCCTTTTCTATATCCAGGCTGGACACCATTCCCCTATTATCACCCTCTACAATTGTAAGTTCTATTATTCCCCTCTCTTCCAAAGTCTTTAAGGGACGAATTACTGAATTGTGTTCCATACTGGTAGTTACTACATGGTCTCCCTTCTTTAGCACTCCTTTAATTCCTAAATTGAGTGAATCAGTACAATTTTGGGTAAATACAATATTCATTGGATCATTAATGGAAAATAACTGGGCTAATAATTCCCTTGTTCTATAAATTATCCTGCCCGATTCTAAGGCCATTTTATGACTTGATCTTCCAGGATTGGAGGAACTTCTCATGGTCTTTTCTATTTCCCTATATACTATTTCCGGTTTTGGAAAGGTTGTTGCTCCATTATCAAAGTAAATAGTCATATTTTCCGCCTCCAAAATAGGTAATTTTCATATATACTTAATATAGTGAATAAAGTTTATTTCATTTTACCACAATAATACCATATTAATGGAACTTTTTTATATTATCTGCGTCTAATTACTAGAGGAGGAATTTCTATGAAAAGATATTTATATTTAGCTATTCTTATTATTTTATGTTTATTTTTTTTATCCGGGTGCATAGATTATAACCATGTTAAATCTGCTAATGAGAAAGAAAATCTAAATACCTCCAACCAATCTGGAGATATTAAAGATTTACAACCTACCATATATAAAGATGTAAATAACTTGCCTGGTGTTACCATGGCTGGGAAGGATGATACTATATCAGCTACTGGTATCACTGTGGTATTAAAAAACAATTCTGATAAAGAGTGTATCTATGGAGAATTCTTTTTATTAGAACAAAAATTTAATAATAGCTGGTATGAGGTACCTGTCATTATAGATGGTAACTATGGATTTAATAGTATTGGCTATGAATTATCTCCAGGTGATAGCGGAGAATGGGAGATTGATTGGGACTGGCTCTATGGGAGTTTAGAGGCTGGCCAGTATAGAATAATAAAGGATATTCTAGACTTTAGGGATACAGGGGATTTTGATAAATACTTTTTGGCAGCGGAGTTTACAATTTAATACAGGGATATTACAGTCTATTAGCGACAAGGTAATTCCGGGAGACTCCCTACAACCCCTATGTACTAATGGTACGCTCTATAACCAATTAACTACTGATATATATTATATAAAGAAGGCGAACTAATTTCTAGCATAAAATTACCCGTTCCTCCGATGGCATTGATAGATAACACCAACAATTCATTCAGATGATAAATTCTAAAGCTTGGGAACTCACTTCGTTTAAACAGCCCAAGCTTTTTGACTGATTTATATCTTCATTCATTGGGTATTATAGCCATCAGACGTCAAGTCGTCACTTGGTAAATTTATTTATAACACACTTCTAACCTATCCGGATTTTATCTTATCAGGTTATATATAGATAGACTTAGGATAAAAACTGCTGAAAAGAATAAATATTAAATAAAATTCGACTTTGAGAAATTTGTTAGAAGAATCCACTAAATAAAAAAATCGAAAGGGCTGGACTGTTTGAGCATAGCGAGTTACCATCCATAATTTGCTCCGCAGGACTCCACTCAGGAATACTGGTGAGTGCAGCCCTATTTTTTATGGGTGAAAGTTCTTCTTCAACTTTTCAGCCTAAAAATTTCTTTAACTTAAGCTAACCTTTCCATACTGAAAACAAATAAGGCTAGAGCTATTAGATTTTCCACCCTAGAGGCGATTTGCAGGGAACTTAATTGCCAACCGGGTGATATTTTAGAATATTGTGCTGGAAACACTGAAAGTAAGGAATATTTATAGAGAAATTTATACCTATTAGGGTAAAAGTGGATATTAATATGGTAAGAGGATAATAAGTGGCGGTAAAATAGATCAATAGGTCATTTACCATCATGATTTGCATTATAAATAATACTCATAATCTTCACTAAAGATTGTCAATGGCATCCAAAGATTTTTGAATATCCCTGAATACAAGTGATTGCATATTATCTTTATACATATACGGATTGGCACATTTTAATGCATTTTTAATATCCTCTTTTAAATCTGCTTTATATTTTACAATAGAAGGCAAAGCTTTAATACATTGTCTTGCAGTTATAGGCTTATCGTCCAAAATGTGCTGTAGGTACTTATCAATTATTTCATCAATCTTATATTCAGCATCCCACTTGCCATTAGTTGTAATCAGAATAATTCCCCTTGTCTTATATAAGAATTTGTGTTATCCATCATTTCTACAAAGGTATCAAAGAACGGGTAGACCTCAGCAGAACTACTGCACTTATTTTCCAGCTCTTTTAAGCAATGATATGCTTGCTTATCATCCCAGCTTATCATCCCAGCTCATCAAACCATCAACTAAGTCCTAAATATTCGACACTGTATTCACCTCTGTTATATATAATAATCTTATCTCATAGAAATTTTTGATGGGTAATTAATAAAGAATGGGTAATTCCAGACGACCACAGGTTGCCCCTAGTAATTTTCATTTCACAATAGTTTAACCATTATTATTAATGTTGTACACTTTAAAAAGAATATGTATTGGGGATATGGGATAATCTTATAAGTATTCCTTAGGTCTGGGTTATGGGATAAGTTAAAACTTTAAACCATGCAAAAGATCAAGAGGAATCTCCTATCTCATATCCCCTATCCTACAATAATTCTTTATCTTATATAATATCAGCTATTAATATTACAGTGCCTTTTATAAAAATGCTATTTAATTAAATTGGAAAATAATTTCTTTAAAGCCTATTTCCGCTAATAATGAGGTAATTAGCCTTTGGGTTTTTTGGTTTGCTTCCTCTAAAAATCCTTCCTCTGCCAATTGTTGTTGCAGTTTATTTTTTTCCTTATCCAGTAATTGAAAGACCTCCTTTATTTTTAGTGGATTAAATAGACCAGATCTTTCATCATATATTTTTACACTATCCTCTTTAATTACATTATTAGTAAAATCTGCACCTCTTAGGGAGATAATCGCTTTTTTTTCATCTTCTACTTCTATTTTGGCATCCCTTAAATCCACCCCCGCCTTTATATAACCTTCATACATTATTAAAAAGGCCTTTGTGGTAAAGGGTAGTTTTATGCCCTTAAGTTCCTTACTATCTTCAAATCTTAATAAGTTTTGGTAATAGTATTCTATGGTATTTAATTCTCCTAGGGATATTATTCTTTTCTGAAGATTATCTATATCAAATCTAGATTTATTCTTTATATTATTTCCCAAATAAACATAGCCAGCCAATAGCACTATAACCAGTAAAGATACCACCAATATCCTTTTTATTGTAAATATCTTTCTAAAAAATTCCATAAGAATCCCCCCTATCTAAGAATATTTCCCAAGTAAAATAAAGATTACAACTAATTTTTAAATATTAAAATAAGGGGTATAAATATAATTAAGCTAATTAAGGGGAAGAGGTGGGGTTTTGAAGAAAAATATAATAGATAGGGGAAAAAGTGTTAAAACTACTTTAAAGATTCTTGATAGGGACCCCTGGCTAACACCTTATAAAAATTATCTTAATCTTATTATGGATGGTTATAGACAAAAAAAGTCTGACCTGCTTAAAAAAGGAGAAAGTCTTAGAGACTTTGCCAATGGTCACCTTTATTTTGGTTTCCATAGGCTAGATAAGGGCTGGGTATATAGGGAATGGGCCCCTGCCGCAGACAGTCTTTATCTAATAGGGGATTTTAATAATTGGCACCCTTATTCCCATCCTTTAAAATCTTTAGGCAATGGTACCTGGGAAATATTTATTTCCGAAAATGATGGGCTAAGTCATGGTTCAAAGGTTAAGGTGCTGGTTATCCATCAAGGTCAGTCCCAGGATAGAATACCCCTATATACAAATAAAGTGATTCAAGATAAAAGGACCCTAGACTTCTCTGGTCAGGTTTGGTCCCCTCCTAAACCCTATGAATGGAAATATAGCTATAGAAGAAATTCTAAGGATCCCCTTTTGATATACGAGGCCCATATAGGAATGGCTCTAGAAAAAGAATCCATAGGAAGTTATAGGGAGTTTGCCCATCATGTCCTTCCTAGAATAAAAAAACTAGGCTATAATACCCTCCAATTAATGGCTATTATGGAGCATCCTTATTATGGCTCCTTTGGCTACCATGTGTCCAATTTTTTTGCAGCCTCCTCCTGGTTTGGTACTCCTGAGGATTTAAAATTTCTTATTGATTCCGCCCATGGTATGGGAATAGGGGTAATCATGGATTTAGTTCATTCCCATAGTGTTAAAAACTTTGCTGAAGGGATTAACTCCTTTGATGGTACCATTGAACAATTTTTCCATCAGGGCCATCAGGGCTATCATAAGCTTTGGGACTCTATGTTATTTAATTATGGGAAAAATGAGGTTATCCACTTTTTGCTATCTAATATAAAGTTTTGGTTGGAAGAATTTAGATTTGACGGTTTTAGATTTGATGGTGTAACTTCCATGATTTATAAAGATCATGGTTTAGGAAAAGTCTTTGATAATTATGATAAGTATTATAGCCCAAATACTGATATAGATGCCCTAAACTACCTTCAGCTGGCCAATGAGCTTATTAAAGAAATAAATCCCTCTGCCATAACTATTGCTGAAGAGGTAAGCGGCTTTCCTGGAATGGCCCTTCCTATAGAAGAAGGCGGCATTGGCTTTGACTATCGCCTTGCTATGGGTATGGCAGATTTTTGGATTAAAGCCTTAAAGCTTAAAGATGAAGACTGGAATATGGATGGTCTTTACCATGAACTAACTACCCACCGGCCAGGGGAAAAGAGGATAGCCTATGCTGAATCCCATGACCAAAGTCTGGTGGGGGATAAGACCCTTATCTTTAGAATGGCGGATAAGGAAATGTATTGGCATATGAATAGGGACAGTGAAAACATTATTATTGATCGGGCTATTGCCCTCCATAAGATGATTAGATTAATTACTATTTCCACTGGAAGTGAGGGTTATCTAAATTTTATGGGAAATGAGTTTGGTCATCCTGAGTGGATTGACTTTCCAAGGGAGGGAAATAACTGGAGTTTTGCCCATTGCCAAAGGAAATGGAGCCTAGTGGATAATCCCCTTCTGCGCTATAGTGAATTAAATAATTTTGACAGTTCCATGATTAACTTTATAAAATCTAATAATTTAATGGGGGGAGAAGTCAAATGTCTATGGATAGATAACAATAAAAAAATTATAGCCTTTAAGAAAAATCATTACCTATGGGTATTTAACTTCCACCCTGAAAACTCCTATAAAAAATTTCAACTGCCTATACATAGTGAAGGGACTTTCCAAGTGGTCTTGGATACAGATAGGGAAGAATTTGGTGGCTTTAATCGTATAGATTCTAAAATTCTTTATAAGGTTAAGTACCTGTCAAAAATTTCTAAAGATAGGGGTATTGAATTTTATCTACCCTGTAGATGTGGAATAGTCTTTAAAAAGGTGAGCACTAATGAATAAAAGAGCCAGTGGTATTTTAATGCATATATCTTCACTGCCTAGTCCCTATGGTATTGGGACCTTTGGTAAGGCAGCCTATGATTTTATTGATTTCCTCCATAGGGCAAAGCAAAGTTATTGGCAGATACTTCCTATAGGGCCTACAGGATTTGGAGAATCTCCTTACCAATCCCTTTCCACCTTTGGTGGCAATCCCTACTTTATTGACTTAGACTTGCTAGTCCAAGATGGACTAATTTATAAGGAGGATTTTAAGGACTTAGACTTTGGAAGGAATAGAGAAAAGGTTGATTATTCTAAAGTGATTAATAATAAACTACCATTACTAAAAAAGGCCTTTTACAGGTGTAGAGATATTTATTCTTCTGCTATAGCAAAATTTCAGGAAAAAAACTCCTGGTGGTTAAAAGACTATAGCCTCTATATGGCCTTGAAGTATTACCATCAACAAAAACCATGGAATCAATGGGAAAGGTCTTTAAAGCTTAGAGACCATTCCACCTTAGATTATTATAGAGATATCTTAAGGGAGGAAATAGATTTTTATATATTCTTACAATATCTCTTTTTTTCCCAATGGAAGGACTTAAAGACCTATGCCAATAACAAAGGTATTAAAATTATTGGTGACCTACCCATATATGTAGCTCAAGATAGTGTGGATACCTGGGTCCATCCTGAACTATTTCTCCTGGACCAGGAGAGAAATCCTATTGTGGTTGCCGGTTGTCCCCCTGACTACTTTTCTCCAGAGGGACAGCTTTGGGGTAATCCTATTTACAATTGGCAACAGCATGAAAACCAGGGCTTTAAATGGTGGATTAATCGGGTGGGAAAAAATTTAGAGTTATTTGATATCTTAAGGCTGGACCATTTTAGAGGCTTAGAATCCTATTGGCAGATACCCTATGGAAGTAAAACTGCAGTAGGAGGGGAGTGGATTAAGGGACCAGCTATGAAATTAATTGCTGCCCTGAAAAAATTTCTAGGAAGTTTAGATATTATTGCAGAGGATTTAGGATATTTAACACCTGAGGCAATAAAGCTAAAGGAAGAGGCTGGTTTTCCCGGTATGAAGGTTCTCCAATTTGCCTTTCAGCCTGGGGCAAATAGTAATTATCTCCCCCATAATCTAGAAAAGCACTCTATAGTCTATACCGGCACCCATGATAATAATACTATTATGGGTTGGTGGGAAGAGGCTGACCCTAAAGAAATAGAATATGCCATTGACTATCTAAAGCTTAATAAAAATGAGGGTTATAATTGGGGGATGATTAGAGGGGCTTGGTCCTCGGTGGCCAATACAGCTATAGCGCCTATCCAGGATTTCCTCGGCTTGGGAAGTGCTGCCAGGATGAATATTCCTTCCACCACCTATGGAAATTGGAGATGGAGAATAAAAGAAGAATATCTAAAGGATAGTCTGGCTAAAAAAATAGAGAAAATAACTCTATTATATGGCAGATAATAAAGTTTCTTTCTTTTAAAAGGGTATATCTTGTCAAATATTGAACTATATAATAATAAATTAAATTGTGAGGGGGGATGAGTTTTGAAAAATGATAAGGTGGTGGCTATGCTTTTAGCAGGGGGACAAGGATCCCGATTAAAGCTTTTGACTAAAAACATAGCTAAACCAGCAGTACCTTTTGGTGGAAAGTACCGAATAATTGACTTTCCCTTAAGTAATGCCACTAATTCTGAGATTAGTGATATTGGAATACTTACCCAATATAAACCCTTAGAATTAAATAGCCATATTGGCATCGGTGGCACTTGGGACTTTGATAGAAATACAGGGGGTTTAAGAATTCTACCTCCCTTTACTAGTGAGGATGGAGGTAGATGGTACACTGGCACCGCCAATGCAATTTATGAAAATATTGACTTTATAGAGAGTCTTGCACCAAAATATGTACTAGTGCTATCAGGGGATCACATATATAAGATGGACTATAATCTTTTAATAAAAAGCCATAGGGAAAAGTCCTCAGATGTTACCATTGCAGTGATGGAGGTTCCCTGGGAAGAAGCTTCCCGCTTTGGGATTGTCAATGTAGATAAGGATTTAAAAATCTACGAATTTGATGAAAAACCGGAAAATCCGAAAAATAATATGGCTTCAATGGGAATTTATGTTTTTACTTGGGAAAAACTTAAATATTATCTTAATAAGGATGCCAAAGATAAGAATTCCAAACATGACTTTGGAATGAATGTCTTACCCCTCATGTTAAAGGAAGGGCTTAATATGCATGTCTATATCTTTAAAGGCTATTGGAAGGATGTGGGGACTGTAGATAGTTATTGGGAAGCCAATATGGACCTTTTAAGAAAGGATAACCCCTTAAACCTTTATGATAAAGATTGGCGAATTTATACTAAAAATAGAAATCTTCCTCCCCAGCTCATTAAAAAGAATTCTATTGTAAAAAATAGTATGATAAATGAGGGCTGTATTATTGAAGGGGAGGTATATAACTCTATTATTTTCTCCGGTGTCCATATAGGTAAAAACTCTAAGGTAAGCAATAGTGTTATTCTGTCTAATTCATGTATAGATTCAGATGTTACTATAAATAAATGTGTTGTGCTGGAAAATGTAATAGTCCATAGTGGTGTCAATGTGGGTTCTACCACCAGTGATGATATTTTAATAATAGATAAGGATTTAAAAATATAATTTATGGGGGAAGGATTATGGAAAGGTGTTTAGGTATTATAAATTATTCAAATATAGATAAAAATTTCGGCGTTCTCTGTAAGCCTCGTTCCTCCTATATGTTGCCCTTTGGAGGAAGGTATAGAATAGTGGACTTTGCCCTTTCAAACATGGTAAATCACAATATAAGAACTGTGGCCCTATATACCGGCAAAAAATTTCGTTCTGCCATGGACCATATCGGTAATGGAAAGCCCTGGGAGCTAAATAGGAGAATTAATGGTCTATTTATATTTCCACCCCAATTTGATGATGAGATAGGAGCCCTTGAAGATATTTATCAATATCATAAGACTGAGGACTTTTTTCTCCGAGCTAAGGAAGACAATATATATATAATAAATCCTAATATTATTGGTAAATATGATTTAAATACAGCCTTTAAATATTTTAAAGATAGTGAGGCGGATATAACCCTAATATATAAAAATACTCCCTGTACCACTGGAATAAATATTGGTTGTTTAAATCTTAACTTTGATAGTAAAGGAAATTTTAAAAATATTGGCCTTTATCTGGGGACAAATAGGGAATTTAATATGTTTTTAGAGACAGGTTTTATTAAGAAAGAAGTGTTTTTAGATCTTGTTAGAAGAACTATGGAAACAGGAGAAGATTTGGATCTTAGACAGGCTATATTACGATTTAAAAATCTCTATAAGATAAATGTCTGTGAATATAAGGGTCATGTAGAAAATATTAGAAACCTAAAATCCTATTATGATGCAAATATGCGTTTATTAGATGATGAGATATTTAATAAACTTTTCTTTGAAGGGGGGCCTATATACACAAAATCAAAGGATGAGCCCCCTACCCTATACGGCAATATGTCTAAGGTGGACAATTCATTAATAGCCAATGGCTGTATTATAGAGGGCAAGGTGGAAAATTCCATTATCTTTAGAGGGGTGAAAATTGCCAAGCATGCGGTGGTGAAAAACTCCATTATAATGCAAAAATCTGAAATAGGAGAGGATTCGGTATTAGTGGATACCATCTTAGATAAAGAGGTAATTATTAAAGAGGGGGTAAATTTAATCGGTTCTAAATCCTCCCCCTATGTAGTGGAAAAACATGCCATAGAAGTAAGGGAGTGGAATTAATGAAAATATTATATGCTGCCGCAGAGGCAGCTCCTTTTATAAAAACTGGTGGTCTAGCAGATGTGGCCGGTTCCCTACCTCCAGCACTAAAAAAAGCTGGTGAGGATATTAGGGTGGTGATTCCCCTTCATTCTGGTATAGATGAAGAATATAAAAAAGCCATGGTTAAGGTGGAAGAGTTTTATATTAATCTGAGCTGGCGAAGGCAATATGCAGGAATATTTAAGCTGAAATATAAGGACACTATTTATTACTTTCTGGATAATGAATATTATTTTAATAGGAATAATCCCTATGGGGAATTTGATGATGGAGAACGTTATGCATTTTTCTCTAAGGCTATCCTGGGATTGATTAAGATATTGGACTTTAAACCAGATGTCATCCACGCTAATGATTGGCATACTGGATTGGTCAGCCTATATCTTAAGGATATGGCTAAAGAGGATGATTTTTATAAGGATATTAAAAGCCTATTTACCATTCATAATCTTAAATATCAGGGGGTTTTTGATTCCTCTATTCTATCTGATGTATTAGGCCTTTCCTATCATTATTATCATGATGATGGTATTAAATTTTATGATGCTATTAATTATATGAAGGCGGGAATAGTATATTCAGATGGAATAAACACTGTATCTAATACCTATGCCCAAGAAATAAAATATAAGTTTTTTGGTGAAAAACTAGAGGGTATATTAAGGAAACATGAAGATAAATTATCAGGAATTATAAATGGTATTGATTATGATATCTATAATCCTTATAATGATAAAAATATAGCAGTAAATTATGATTCTGACACCCTAGAAAAAAAGGCGGATAATAAATTAGCCCTACAAAAGCTCTATGGCCTTAAAGAGAATAAGGATATTCCTTTGGTGGTGATGATTTCCCGACTGGATCCCCTTAAGGGCATTGACTTAATCAAACATGTATTTGATGAAATCTTACAACAAGACCTCCAAATGGTAATACTAGGCACCGGTCATAGGGAATATGAGGATTTTTTTAGGCACTTTCAGGGACTATATCCGGATAAGCTTAGGGCAAGACTATATTTTGATGAAGGTGAGGCTCACCAAATCTATGCTGGTGGAGATATTCTCTTAATGCCTTCAATGATAGAACCCTGTGGTATATCCCAACTTATTGCCCTTAGATATGGCACTATTCCCATTGTGCGAGAAATAGGTGGGTTAAAGGACACCATCCAACCATTTAATAAATATACTAAAGAAGGGGTGGGTTTTTCTTTTAAAAATTATAATGCCCATGAATTATTATTTGCTCTAAAGGAAGCCCTAAAACTATACAATGAGGATAAGAAGACCTGGAAGATTTTAATAAAGAAGGGAATGGAGACAAAAAATGATTGGGCTGCCTCCTCCAGGGAATATATTAAGCTATACCAAAGTCTTAAATAAATCAGAGGTGACAAAATGCTAGACTTAAATAAAGACAATTTTAAATACCATTTTGAAAGGGTTCTGTTTGAAACCAGTGGAAAATACCTATCAACTGCCGATGAATATGAAATATACCTTAGCTTAGGCAAGCTCTTAAAGGAAATTTTAGGAGAGCAATGGGCAAAGTCTATAAATAGGCAAAATAGTCAAAAGGTAAAAAAGATGTATTACCTTTCAATGGAATACCTAACCGGCCCCTTTACCAAACAATATTTAAAATATTTAGATCTTTATTCTGTTATTAAAGAGGGATTTGACCAATTAGGTATTTCCCTAGATGATATTATAGATTATGAGAAGGAACCTGCCTTAGGTAATGGTGGATTAGGCCGATTGGCTGCAGCTTTTTTAGATTCCCTTTCCTCCCTAAAACTTCCCGGCCATGGCTATGGACTGCGCTATGAAAAGGGGCTATTTAAACAAGAAATACACAATGGTCTCCAGGTAGAAAAGCCTGAGGATTGGCTGGCACAGGAAAATATCTGGGAATATAAGAGGGACAATATATTTTATGAAGTCAAAATAGGTGGTCAGGTAGATATTGATAAAGAAGGGGAAGATTTAACCTTTGCCCATAGAGATTATGAGTCTATCAAGGCAATAGCTTATGATATCCCCATACTTGGCTATAAAAACCAATGGGTAAATACCTTACGCCTCTGGGAGGCTAAGAGTGGAGAAGATATTGATTTATCTGCTTTTTCCCGGGGGGATTATAGTTCTGCCTTTAATAAAATCAATTCTGCCCAGGCTATCACCCAATTTCTCTATCCTAATGATAGCCATTGGGAAGGGAAAAAACTACGACTAAAGCAGGAATATTTTTTAGTATCCGCCAGTTTGCAGGATATTTACCATAAATTTAAGGACTTAAAGGTACCAATAGAAAAATTTTCTGAATATATAACCATACACATAAATGATACCCACCCTACCTTAGCAATTCCCGAGCTGATGAGAATACTATTAGATGAGGAAGGTCTAAAATGGGATAAGGCCTGGGATATTGTTATAAAGACCTTTGCCTTTACCAATCACACCATCTTAAATGAGGCCATGGAAAAATGGGATATTAACCTTTATAAAGAAATACTTCCTAGGATTTATTTAATCACTGTAGAAATAAACCACCGTTTTATCCATGAGTTAAGGGAGGAACATGGCATTTCAACACCAGAACAATTATCTCAATATTCCATTATTGAAGATAATATGGTGAAGATGCTAAATCTCTCCATAGTAGGAAGCTATAGTATAAATGGAGTAGCCCAATTGCACAGCAGTATCCTAAAGGAAAGGGAGTTAAATCATTTTTACCGGATTTATCCAAAAAAGTTTAATAATAAAACCAATGGGATAGTCCATAGAAAATGGTTATTAGATGCCAATCCCCAGCTGACAGACCTAATTCAAATATATATCGGACCAGAATTTATCAAAAACCCTATAGCCTTAGAAAAACTATTAGACTATAGAAATGATAAGAGTCTGCTAAACCAGCTATATTCTATAAAACATGAAAATAAGGTGAGATTGGCCCATAAAATATATAAAGAGCAGGGAATAATCCTCAATCCCCACTCTATCTTTGATATTCATATAAAAAGAATTCATGAGTATAAAAGACAATTATTAAATATACTTCACATTATCTATTTATATAATTCTTTAAAGGAAAATGCCAATCTAGATATAACACCTAGGACTTTCTTCTTTGCTGGAAAGGCGGCTCCTGGATACTATATAGCCAAGGAGATTATCGCCCTAATAAATATAGTGGCAAATATGGTTAATAATGATTTGGCTATTAAGGATAAGTTAAAGGTAGTATTTGTAGAAAATTATAATGTTTCTAGGGCAATGGAATTAATTCCTGGGGCGGATGTATCAGAGCAGATCTCCACCACCACAAAGGAAGCCTCTGGTACGGGAAATATGAAATTTATGATGAATGGAGCCATCACCCTAGCCACCTTAGATGGGGCAAATGTGGAAATAGCCCAACAGGTAGGACAGGAAAATATCATTATCTTTGGATTGAAGGACTATGAAGTCTATGACTTCTACAATAATTATAATTATAATAGTGAAAAACTTTACAATGAAAATCCAATTATTAAATCCACCCTAAACTCCCTTATAGATGGCAGAATAAATAGAGGGGGCGGAGATTTTAGGAATATCTTTGACCTATTGATAAAACACAATGACCATTACTTTATACTAAAAGACTTTGAGGACTATAGAAGGGCCCAAGAAAAAATAGGGAATCTATATAGAAATAAGATGAAATGGCAGGATATGAGCCTAGTTAATATAGCTAAGTCTGGATATTTCTCCTCAGATAATACCATTAAAAAGTATGCTGAAGAAATCTGGAATATCCAGCCCCTATAGGAGGGAAAAAATGATTTATCTAAAGGAAGTTTTTGGAAATATATATAACTCTGAATATTCTATCTTTAAGGTGTGGTCGCCAAATAGAGATAATATCTCCCTTCTTCTCTATCCTGATAGCCAAGGAATATATAGAAAGGAATTTTCCATGACAAAAGATAATCAGGGCATCCACAGCATAGTGATAAACAAAGACCTAAAGGGTATGTACTATACCTATCTAATAGAAGGAAAATATGAAATAACTGATCCCTATAGCAGGGCCCTTTCTATTAATAGCACCCGGTCTGCCATAATAGACCTTGTGGATAGCCATCCAGAAGGCTGGCTCCACCATGAAATACCTGAAACAAATGACCTATCAAAATCTGTAATATATGAGCTTCATATAAAAGACTTTACCTATGATAATAGTGGAGGAGTTGAGTATCCAGGAAAATTTTTAGGGTTGGCCCAAAGAGGTACAAGTTTTAAAGGCTATTCTACTGGACTAGATCACCTTATAGAACTTGGAATTACCCATGTTCAACTAATGCCCATCTTTGATTTTCTTACAGTTAACGAGGATGAAAGGACCTTTACTATAGATGAAAACTATAATTGGGGCTATGATCCAGAGCATTACAATGTGCCGGAGGGCTCCTATGCCACCAACCCAGCTGATCCTTTAAATAGAATAAAAGAATTGAAAAAACTCATAATGGCACTTCACCAGGCTGGTATAAAGGTGATTATGGATGTGGTATACAACCATAGCTATAGAAATACGGACTCTAATCTCTATATCCTTCACCCAGGCTACTATAGGATTCGAGAAGATGGAACCCTGTCTAATGGCTCTGGCTGTGGTAATGAATTAGCCACCGAACATCCAATGACAAAAAAGTATATTATTGATTCTTTAAAGTATTGGGTGGAAGAATATAAAATAGATGGATTTCGTTTTGACCTAATGGCCCTAATAGATGTAGATACAATAGAAGAAATCAAAGAGAATTTAAGAGCAATAAATAAAGATATCATAATCTATGGAGAGCCTTGGGCTGCAGATACTACAATACTGTCCCAAAATAAAACCACCACAAAAGGCTCTCAAAGGGGCAAAGGTTTTGGACTGTTTAATGATGACTTTAGAAATGCAATAAAGGGGGATAATAACGGCTATATAAAGGGTTTTACCCAAGGAAATAGTGACTGTCTTTTGAAAGTAGAAACGGGAATAGCCGGTTCTATAAACTACGATAATAAACATATAGGTTTTACAAAGGACCCAAGGGAATCCATCAATTATATTAATTCCCATGATAATTTAATACTCTATGACAAAATGAAAAAGGTCTTTCCATCAGAATCAGAAAAAATAATTGAAGAATATAATAAATTGGCCTTAAGTATACTATTTACCTCCCAGGGAGTCCCCTTTATTCATGCAGGCAATGAGTTTTTACGGACAAAATCCCTCCACCACAATAGCTACAATCAACCTATAAGTGTAAATGCTATAGATTGGAGCCTAAAGGAAAAAAACTATTCCCTCTTTAAATACACAAAGGACCTAATCTATATTAAAAAACATTGGGAAGAATTTTCCCTAAAGGTTTCAGGGGAGATAAGGGAAAGACTAAAATTTTTATATTTAAAGGAGCAGGAAAACTTAATAGCCTATACTATTAAATCTAATGATAAATCCTACCTGCTAATTATTCACAATGGAAACCAAGAGGACTACCCAATAGAGCCTGGTATTATCATAGACCATTTAAATAATCACTATAATACCAATATAGACTTTTTATTTATAGAAAAATTATTTAATAAAGAAGGGCTAATAAGCTCTGAAAAAATACCCTTTACAGAAAATATAAATTCAGGACCCTTATC
>MTKW01000825.1_pt1 | contig 23633 bp, 20 predicted proteins | sample 1042761 | NCBI WGS metagenome assembly MTKW01 (sample SAMN06205366, study PRJNA360243) | anaerobic digester metagenome | biome: Wastewater treatment plant; feature: Anaerobic digester sludge; material: sludge; isolation source: anaerobic digester fed with sludge from wastewater treatment plant ...
AAATGTAACTATCCCTAGTAATAGCACTGTGCAATTGGCACAATGGATAATGCCTACCGCTGATAATACTCCGGAAATCAAGTTAAGGGCCCAAAACGGAGGAACTACATATATTTCCAATAACTGCAAACCGGCGCGTAATTCCGCCATGCAACAAGGGAGTGCATATCATCTATACGCTATTTGGGATGGAAACGAACTCTACTTTACCAACAATGCTTTTACACCTAAGTCTTCTATTCAACCCAATCCGCTCAGTTATGTTGCCGAATATAACATCAAATCCGCAAGCGACGGATTTGTAACCGACCTAACAGCCTGCGATGAAAGTGGATACTTTAGATATGATACTGCCGTTAACCTATTCAGTAATATCACAATCGAGAATAAGCAGTATCACCTGCCGAGCATTGAAGAGTGGCGTTCTGTTATTCCGCAAAATAGTAATTGGGTCTCTTATGGTAGCAATAATCCTTACGACAATCAATCTGAGACTGTAACTATTGCGAATAGTAGTTACACCATGACGAGTGATTTCCGCAATAAATCCGCCACTAGAACCACATACGCTCTACGGTACAAGGGTACTGACCTGGTATCGGCTTGGAAGTACGAGTATAGAGGTTCGGGGAATAATACCCATTTGAAAATTACCAGCCGCAGCGTTTATGAGCAGACGGTATCTATTACTGATATTGAAGATGATACATTCTGGAGCAGCAACACAGAGAACGATATTGTTCGTTACTTTCCTGCAAGTGGCTGGAAATACACTGACTTTCTCAAATTCAGAGGCTCTAATGGTTTCTTCTGGTCGTCGTCGCCCCAAGGCAGCTATTCTTGGGGTACAGAATACTCCAGTAGTAGCGCGAACTCTAACTACTCAAGCACTTATGAACGTAGGTTAAGCATCCGCCTCTTCGCTACAAGTAATTAAGGAAGCAAAACCTACTCAATACTCAGAACTATAACAGCGACTCTTCGCGCAGCTTTGTTATGAACAGGTCAGTGTCTTTTTCGGCGATAGCCCTGTCAATGCCATACTTGTCCATGAGCAACTGCACCAGGTCATCTCTGCCATATTCCCCCTTTTGAATCTGTTCAAGGAGGAAAGTGGCAGAGCTGTTTAGTTTTATCATTTTCATCATGTTGAGATTCTCGCCGCTTCGTGGGATAATTACGCTGTCGTTCCCGACCTTTCTTACCACGCACCCCTCTTTTAATTTAAGTATCATATCGTTTTATCGTTTATTTGTTACTCTATAGCCTTGTTATTATGTTGCTTCATTATTCTTTAATGACTCGATTTCGCACTGCGCGGTTATTTATCGAAAAACCCTTCTCCAGACCGCCAATACCACTCGGCGTATCATGTAAGGTTGCACGCTTAGCAGACGAAACAGCTTCCATGCGAAACTTCCTTTGACGATCCTCTTCTTACCTCTGATCACCTCGACCGCCTCTGCGATGATATCCTCCACATTGCAGGTCTCCACGACACGAAGGTTGCCATCACCCTGTAGCGTCACGGTACTGATATTATACTTTTTAACTCTATGTAACACATAGTTCGCGTTTGATAGCTTTACAAGCAGCAGATTTCCTTTTTCTAATGAGAAATCATCGGTTTTCCGCAGTACTATTTTATCTAGTCCTCCCCTTATCAGGGGAAACATACTGTTCCCCTTCCCCACAATTTCTACCCGGTGACCTGATGCTACCATCTCTGCCACCTCTTGAAACAACTCTCTGTTGCTGACCGCCGTCCGTATTACTTTGCTCATAAAATATTGGGATTTTCTGTCAAAAGAGACTCGGAGAGAGCTACTGCCTCGCGATCGGGCCTATTGCGAAGTCTGTAGACCGGCACTCTTTCAGCGATATCCATCACCGTGGATACCACCTTATGCTTGTGGCTCTCATCGGACTGCAACAGGGCGGACGATTGAAACAATGGGCCGTAGGCCTCCAGGCCCAATGGCCCCGTGAGTATATTTTCGCTATGCTGCTCCAAAAGTACGAGAGCAGCCGGTTTTGCAGAGACATTGCGATAGCAGGGTGTACCACCGCTCCAGGGGGCTCCAAAAACGAGTATCTCATCGTTATCCAGGATGCGTACGATAGGCTCATCGTCATTTACCAGGGAACATCCGGGCACGTGCTTAAGCCACAACCTGGTGTGCGTACTCTTGCCCGTACCGCTCTCACCCAGGAAAATTAAAGCTATACCCCCTTTCTCGATTACCGAGGCATGAAACTTCAGGGTTCGGTAGGGTGCCACAGCCAGCAAAAAGGCGATGCGCAGAAAGGCATTTGCGAAAAATTGCTCCTTCGGGTCGGTTAAAGATAGGTTGCTTTTATAGTTCCTTTTATCTGCCGACGCGTGCATTATATATTCCACTCCGCCGACCTCCATCTCAACCCATATTCTACCATCTTGGTGGTAAATGTTGAACATCACTCCATCGAGGCACACCTCTTCGGTCGGCTCGCAATCCGGTTTTTTCGGTTTTTCATTTCCTTTGAAAATCATCAGGGGTTGCAACCGGTCAGGTGAGATAGTTGAGGGGGCAACCTGAAACGGCTCGAAATTGGGTATCAATTGAATGGTATCCTCAGGTGAGGGGGTCTCTATGGCCAACAAGTGCCCGGCGATAGTATAATATAAACGATTCATCAATTATTAAAACTCTTTTTTAAGTCGGTAGATTAGCCTTGTTAAGGGGAGCACGGCACAATGTTGCGGTGAAATGGAACCAAATTTTATTGAGCGCTTTATCGTGCCGACATACGAGAACCACATACCCGCCAACTTCTCTTTGGGACGTTTTTTACCCGGCTTGTGAAACCCGAAGTTACCTCTCTCCATGATATCGTGCATTACCATTTCTGCATGGCGGTTGTTGGAAATCATCGGAAACGGGAATATCGACTCCGGTGCCTCCAAATTATCCACGGCAATACGAGCGAAGAGCTGCATAGGATAGAGTAAGGCGAAGTCCGTGGCGAGACGGGTGAACTCATCGCTATCTATTTCTGCCCTATGTTTATGCATAAACAACACCCAGTCGCAGATCTGCCGCACTCCCACTCCGAGGTTCACGAAATGAATGAATAGGTGCTGGAACAGAAAGAAAGCATTGAACGTCACGGGCAATACCGGTACCGAAAAATCTCTATCCAGCTCTACGGTAGCAAATTCCCCTTTTTTCAAAACATCCTTCTCAACCCTTTTAAACCTACGATTGTACCGCCAGTTGCTGAAATAGGTTGAGTGGCTATGATTTTCCACAGCAATACCATTGCGAATGTAAATATTGTGTACAGCCCCGCCATGTTCAATTTCCACACCCTTTTGGGTGAGCCATTCATTTGCACGCTCGTAATCGCCTTTAACATATAACAGCAGATCGATATCGCCAGGATTCCTCAGCAACGGCTCAGGATAGTTAACACCGTTGGCCAACCCTTTCAGCAAGAGAAAGGGGAAACCTTCCCGCATATATTCCACCTGCAGCTCTTTCAGCAGGTCTATCATTTTACGGTTCACTTGCTTTGTCTGCTCGACCACAGAAATAAACCGCAACGTGATATCACTCGGAGGGAGGCACTGCGCCGGAAGTGATAGCACCTTATCAGCGATAAGTGCTCTCACGCTCTGCTTATAGGCCATATTAGCTATCTCCTTCCAAACCGTCTTGTCAATCCCCTCGAAAACATGCGCTTCAAGCGTACGGTCCCAAATGGCCGCACTTAACAGGTGCAGGAAATAGGAGTTGGCGGTACGTTCCGTGGTCGACATTGTTATATTTTTTGTACAAATATAATTACAAAGATAAAGTCTTTTAGCGAATCATAAAAAAGTCCACTCACACATTTTTATTACCTTTGTAGTGTAATAGGCATTAATTCCTACGATATATGAAGACAACGCTCTCTTTTATCCGCTCCATTACCAGGGGTTTCCGGCTCCGAATAGCGCTTATTGTCCTGCTGGGATTATTAGGGGTCTTCTTTTCGCTCGCTTTTGTCTGGTGCTCCAAACAGCTAATCGATATTGCCACCAAGGCAAGAGAGGGAGAGCTAATGCATTACGCCCTGTTGCTTATTCTGTTTATGGCCCTTACCATACTCTTTCGCGCTATGGATATTCGGCTGAGGAGAATGACGGAGGTGAAACTGGGAAATGCTATCCGTTACAACCTCTTTTCACAATTACTTTACACCCGATGGCAGGAGCTCTCATTGCTGCATAGCGGGGATATGCTGACACGTTTTATCAAGGACAGCGACGATGTGGTGAGTGTGATGGTAACCTCGATTCCCCTCTGTATTGTTGCCGCCACACAATTTGCAGGTGCGCTGATAGTGCTATATATCTTAGACCCCATGCTGGCCATCATCTTGGGTGTCGCTCTACCGATAATCGCCATATTTGGTAGAAGTTATTATCGTTTAATGCACAAATATACACGAGAAATAAAGGAAAGTGAAAGTCAAATAACCTCCATGGTGGAGGAGAACCTGCAAAATCAACCGGTCATCCGTACCTTTGAACGGCAAGAGAGCGAGCTGGAACGACTGCAGGATTTACAATCGAGTCTGCACGGCAGCGTGGACAAACGTACCGGAGTTTCAGTGGTTGCCAATCTGATAATGGGTGTTGCCTTTAGCGGAGGGTACCTCACCGCCTTCTTGTGGGGCGCGTACGGCTTGGCAAAGGGCATTGTTACCTTTGGCATAATGACGGCCTATTTACAGCTGGTAGGAAGACTTCAGCGCCCTCTGTACGACTTGATGCGACTCTTTCCCACCCTTATCACCTCAAAAGCATCCATAGAGCGACTCATTTACCTCACCGGTTTCGCCAAGGAAGAGAGCGGGGAGTCTGTTCCCTTGCAGGGAAATGTTACTCTTCTCGTAGATAGGTTGACTTTTGGCTACAAGGGCAATACTAAACCGGTCTTGAATGAGTTTTCTATGACGGCTAAACCAGGTACGATGGTGGCCCTGACCGGAAAGACGGGCGCAGGCAAAACTACCTTTTTACGACTTTTGCTCGGACTGGTTAAGCCTGACAGCGGTACTATCCGCATCTCCGATGAGACACAATCACTGGATGTTTCGGAACAGACACGATCCAATTTCGTATATGTGCCTCAGGGTGGTTCGCTTTTCAGCGGCACGATACGCGAAAACCTGCTATTGGGCGACCCAAATGCCGATGATGCCATGTTGAACCGGGTACTCACGACGGCAGCAGCCGATTTTGTTTTCGATCTGCCGGAGGGAGTAGATACTGTTCTGGGACAAGATGGAGGCGGACTCTCGGAGGGACAGGCTCAACGTATCGCCATTGCCCGTGCGCTGCTGCGAAAAGGAAAAGTGCTCCTATTTGATGAAGCCACTTCGGCGCTCGATACCGAGACCGAAAAACGATTTCTGCACAACTTAAAAGAGGGACTTCAGGAGAGAATAGCTATTTTTATCACCCATAGCAAGGAAGTAGCCGACTTCTGCGACTACCGCCATCATTTGACATCTAAGTAAATTAGTTATTGCTACCGGCAAGAGATTTTTTGGTATCAGGCTTGTAAAGATGTGACATTATCGCACCTCTATCCGGTAGCCTCTCAGAACTCAGAGCTGAAAATATTTAATCAATCTGGTTTATCGTATGGAAATAATTACTAGATTTGCATACTGGTAGAAAAATCTCATTGATTATGAACACAAAAGAATTCCAATCAGCGGAACGATATGTTGCGCCTGATATCGAAATTATCGATATCGCACTGACCCAAAACCTCTTAACAACCGGTAGTTTAAAAGATATGCCGGGCGAAAATTGGTAATTTACTCTTAAAACCTACAATTATGAAGACTAAATTATCAATTATTGCTGCGCTCTTCGCCCTAATTTTAACAGGCTACGCTAAGGAAAATATAGAAATAGAGGTTGAACCTAAAATGGTTACAGTCTCGGTTACCATGACTTCTCCTGAGGATAACGCTGCTACCCGTATATCTCTTACGCCCGATTCCGGAACGCCTCATGGCTTAATCCTCAAATGGGAGACAACAGATAAACTGATGCTCTGCTTTGAATACAACGCTAATTATTATCACGTAGATGCCAATATTGACCCAAATAGCATAAGTACCAGTGGTAAAACTGCTAATTTTACTTTTTCTATTCCCACCCAAATTCCCCCCGATGCAACTTTCAACCTATATGTTGTTTATCAAAAAACAAATGGTAATAATAGCGATGGCGGTCGTTTTCGACCCGGCACGAAAATATACGATTTAGAAAAGACAGAAAAAGACTGTATCACATTAGATCAACTCAATCCTACCACTCAAAGAGGTATACCTCGCCCCATGCTCTATTTCCAAAAAACAAATATTGCCAATACAGCAACTCCTGACATAGGGCAAATCGACCTAATACACGCGGGGTGGATAATGGCATTACATTTTAAGAACAACACCGGTGCAGAAATGAATTTACCAGAAGGTATTGGTTTCGGAGTACCGTACTTTGCACAGGTTTGGGTCTTTAATGGAGACAGTTTTACAATTCTTACTACATCATTTGATTTTTCCAACCATACTTTCTCTTCTAGCCCTTCTACCCAACACCAGAGTGATTTATTTTTAAGTATAAACGAAGACGCTAGTAACCCTTTATACGGGCAACAATTGGCACCGGGTGCTTCTATTGTGTTTTACCGTTGGATAGCTAGTAATACTAGCATTCCCACATTAAGAGGGGAAATAGGTTTAGGAGATTGGGATTTTAGTTACACGGACTCTATGATCCCCGCTAAAACAATAACCTTTGGTAAAACTTACCATGTTTATACCACATGGGATGGAGAGGACTTCGCGTTTTCGATTCCCTATTAAAATGTGAATATTTGGGCTATTTTTTGGAGACTATGTGCGGTAATCTCCTACTAAAGAAATAGCCGTAGAGCTCAAACAAGTTGAAGTCGAAACTACGCCTAGGGTCTATTCCAACTCTTTAGGCGTAGTTAATTATTTTTATTAAAGAGTTTGGACAATAATTCTTCTATTTGATTTGGAGCGGCAGTTTTTAGTTCGTCGAATTCTTCTATGGTAAGCTTTTTCCATCCAAAGTGATAGTCATATATCCAGGTATCATCTGTTTTTGAGTTAGTTTGGATATGGACACACCCCGGCATATTGTTCTCTTTTAAGTTATAGAGCATCCTAGCACCAAACTTGATCCTGTAAACGCCTTTGGGATAAGATTTCCTTTCAGGTTCTTGCATTACCAACCAGTATGCTTTGTGATGATCAATCTGTTGTTGAAGTCTGATGTCTTCACCATTTAAATATCTGTGATAACTAGTCAATATGATACTCGACATATCATCCGGATGAAATATACCCAGGTCATTAAAATGCTTTGAAAGTCTTGAACCACCCCATAAGCACCAATTATTTCTAATCCACATTCCAAACCCGAAATGAGTATTGGCAATCAATTCATCTTCACTCCAATTTTTGATTTCTGTTTTAGTGGAGTCATTCCAAAAACCATCAATTTGCTTGAAACAGGCGTCAAGATCGGCCGGAATATAGACTCCGTCAATAGTATCGGTAATGAATCTCTCGCTAACTTGAACCTTGTGTCCCATAGTCCGGTTAGAAACAGAACATGAAGCAATTATCAATACAGAAATTAAGAGAAGGTATTTTTTCATGCCGGTGTGATTCTATTTGTGCCTAACGGTCGAGTGAATACGTGACTGTGCTCGCCAGCGGCTAACTTTCGCCGCTTTTATTAGTTTTCTTTTACTTTGATTAAAAGGTCGCTTTCAAAAATGGCTGCCGGTGAAATCACAATTTCATCTGTTGAGATAAAGTCACCATAACGCTCTTTCATTTTTTGCCTGACCGTGTCATTTGTTAAGTCAAAGTCACCAAGTTTCTGAAGTTTTCCTATTTCGATCCCCGTGGCGCGTTGATAAATTTTCCAAATGAGTTCCGAGCAATAAATTTTGTTGTCCGACCATTCAAAAGCGAGATCATAGTCTTTGCCTTTAAATTTTTCTCCTTCCTGTTTCAGTCTCCGAAGCGTTTCGGCAGTCAATATTTGATCGGTATTTTTAAGACGTTTGATCACATAATGAGCGTCTTTACCACGTGCAATCCATTGGTCAAGGGTTGACTTTACAGGTTGAACGGCTTCAAAAACGTAGAATTTTCCGTTGTAACTGTAAATAATTCCACAATGAGAATATTTTGACTTTGTTGCAAGCTGTATCGCTTTGCTTTGTCCGGAAAGTGAGGTTTGAAAAATCAGGTCGCCATTGTTTATTTTTTCAACATCAACAAGCTGTTTTGTGTCCGTTTTGGCATTGTCAGGATTGTATTTTGGATAATGAAATCTTCGTGTAAGATAAAGTCCACCGATAACTATCAGTCCCAAAATGCCGAGTATGATGATTCTCTTCTTCATTATAGGCAGGTGTTATCTATTCTTCATTCCTCGGAAACCTGTTTCCAAAATTTTATTTTGTTCGATACAAACATTATAACTCCCAAAATTACAAACAGGAATATGCTTCCAACCAGCAAGGCATAATCTTCAATCTGTAAAAGAATATAAAGAAAAGCATAAAGTATAAGCAAAATGGCTGCGAGAATAAAAGTGGGGAGTTTTTGCTTTATAAGTGAATAAAAGTAAATCGTTACCATTGAGATGGTTGCAATACTAGCCACTAAATAAGCCCAGCCAAAACCGATTTGTTCCGAAAGGGAAAGTAACAAACTGTAAAAAAGTATCAACGCAATGCCTACCAGCACATATTGGAAAATGTGTATCGGTTTTTTAGTGAAAATTTCCACAAAAAAGAAAACAATAAATGTCAGCGCAATAAACATAAGAGCATATTTCGCCGTACGCATATTTTGTTGATAGTGGTCAACGGTTTCGATAAGATTTACTCCAAAAGAAGTATTACCCAAATAAGTAATATTATCATCAGACCACGTTACGGGAATTTCGCGGTTAAAACTTAAAATATTCCAAGTTGCGCTAAACTGCTCTTTATCAACGGTCGATTCGGGAGAAAACCCGCCTATAAATGAAGGCGACTTCCATTGACCACTAACCGTAACGGCAGTCTGTTGTCCAATGGGAATAAAACTAATAGAGCTACTGCCATTTAATTTAAGTTCGCAGTTGAAAGGCAAACTATCAGTCAAACCGACATTTTTCAAATTGACAATCAAGGATTTCCCTAAAATCGAAAGTCCTGTCTCTCCAACTGTTGTCTCGAGCATTGTATCCCCGATTTTAAAATTGGGAGTTTGTGACACTCCTCTCAAATCGGTGATGCCAATGGCAATTTTGGCTTTATCGAAATGGAGCTCGCTATTATCTATTTGCAGATCGGCTAGTTCTGAAAAATTCCCTTCAAAATGAATATCACTTTTGTAAAGAATGGTTTTGTAAATACCGTAATACCGCTCTTCCGGAGTTAACAAAACATTTATTTTCAACTCTTTCGGCGTAATGTAAAGCGTGTGTTCTTCGTAGAAAGGTTTTTTGTCCTTATCGAGTTTGGCAGTGGTGTACGGAACGCACAACAACGGCGCACACAGCACTTGAGGACCGCTCCATTTGTCGTTGATTTTCCAGACGGTTTCACGGCTACGTTCTTGTCTTTCTCTAATAAGATTCTGAATCATTGCTCCCGGAATAAGCAAAAGCAAAGTCAGGAGAGCAATCATAATCCCCTTAAATGCAAGTGATTGAGCGAATTTTCTCATAGGTGTTTCCATAGCAATTTGACTTTACAAATAAGAGACCTACATAAATCGTGCAACAATAGGTGTTTGCGAATATTATATGTTCTTATTTCATTAATCTCTTACGGCAATTTTTACAGAAACAGTCTGTGTGCATAACATCCATTTTAATACTTGATTTTGAAGTAATCGAGTAGTGCCTTATAATTATCCTGCGCCGTCAGACAAGTATCAAGCAAATAACCGCGGGTTTGATTCCATTCTTTCAATCCCCGATAATAGAACATCTTCAACTCTTCCGTTATTATAAATGGCACATGCCCGTTTACCAGACACTCCTTGAACATAATAAGTCGGCCGACACGGCCATTGCCATCCTGGAAAGGATGAATCGTTTCAAATCTATGATGCATGTTGATTATCTCTTCAAAAGAGTTGGTTTTCCTTGAATTATACTCTTTTAGCATCACTTTCATCTCCCCACTCACTTTTTCCGGAGCTACTGTCGGCATCCCACCAACTTCATTTGGCAAGAGCTTGTACTCTCCCGCTGCAAACCACTCCATCCGGCTATCGGAAGTGCCCGACTTTAGAATAAAATGCAACTCCTTTATCAAACTTTCAGTCAATCTCTCTTCCGCCCTCTCTATAATCAAGTCAATGCAGCGAAAGTGATTTATTGTTTCAACAATATCATCCACCCGCAGACTTTCCCCTTCCACACCTATAGTGTTGGTTTCAAAAATAAACCTTGTCTGATCATATGTCAGGCGACTTCCTTCAATATGATTGGAATTGTAAGTGAGATCTATCTGAGTGCGATGGTAAATGCCACCCTTTAGAGCGATTTGCTGCTGCTCACGCAGGGCCTTCAAAAGTGGCGACACTTTGCGTTGATCACTCTCTCGCAATTGTCGAACAGCATCAGGAGGTATATTCCAGGTTTTTCCAACAAGATATGCCCCATCTATTTGACCTGTTTTGCAATAATGCCTGACTGATCTTTCCGGAATACCGTGCCTTTTAGCATATTCTGTTACTGAAATATATTTCATAATATTCACCTATCGGCAAGTTATAAGCCGAATATTACAGTAAATATAGGGATTTTTGCCGATACCGGCAAAAATTATTTCCTAAAGGCCACTTTTCTTTCAGCTTCTACATCTTCGATAGTTTTAGCCAAGGGCTTACCAAGTATGCGATTTCCTGTTTTTGTAATTAAGAGGTCTTCTTCGTTGCGGATGCCGCCGAAGTCGCGGTATTTGTCAACTTTGTCGAAATTGATGAAGTCGGCATTGATTTTATTCGCTCTCCAGTGGTCAATCAGTTCTGGAATGAAATAAATCCCGGGTTCGATGGTGATTACAAATCCGGGCTCGAGAGGCCTGCCCAATCGGAGTGATTTCAGGCCGAATTGGCTGCTTTTAGGCACATTGTTGTATCCCACAATCACCTCTCCCAGATTCTCCATATCATGCACGTCCAATCCCATCAGGTGACCGGTTCCGCAAGGAAAAAATAGCGCATGTGCCCCATTTGCAACGGCTTCCTGCGTGTTACCTTTGGTAAATCCAAGGGCTTTCAGCCCGTCGAAAATAGTTTCGCAAACGTGCAAATGCACATCTTTGAAGTTGACGTTGGGCTTCGCCATTTTAATGGCGTTGTTGTGAGCCTCCAATGTTATCTGGTAAATCTCCTTCTGACGTTCGGTAAATTTTTCCGATACGGGAAATGTGCTGCTCATATCTCCGGCATACCCCAGTGGGGTTTCATAACCTGCATCCAACAAAAAGAGTTGACCCTCTTTTATAGTGTTGCCGTGGTAATGGTTGTGAAGAAATTGCCCGTTGATAGTGGCAATAATTGGGAAAGAGAGATTTCCGCCCGCAGCAAGTGCTGTTTCGTGAACGACTGCAGCCACTTGTGCTTCCGTCATTCCGGGTAGAGCAAAATTCATAGCCCTTTTGTGCATCTCCGAGGTTACGGTTACCGCTTTTTCGATTTCCACAATCTCCTCTTCCGACTTGATATTGCGCTGATTGGCAATCGCTTCAATAAATTTCTTGCTGAATTTTGCAGAGATTTCTTCTTTTGAATAGCGCAAAAGGTGATTGAGTTTCAAAATATGTTCAGCACGATAGGGTGGCAGATAGTGAATTTGCTCCTTATCGGCTTTTCTGAGTTTCTCAGTCAATCGCGATAAACCGGCGGTGTACTTTACTCCTACCCTATCAGCCAACTCCTGTATGGAGGGTTGTGAGCCGGTCCAAACAATTAAGTCAATGGTAGCTTCGTCGCCGAAGATATACTCTTTGTTTTCGTCAATGTCGATTATTGCGGCAAGATTGGGCTTGCTTATTCCAAAATAATAGAGAAAACTGCTGTCCTGACGATAAAAATAGGTGTTGTCTTCATAATTGCATCCGCACTCGTCGTTGCCGAGAAAAAGCAGAATACCTGATTGAAATTGTTTTTTCAATTTTTCTCTCCTTGAGATATAAGTTTCTTTTGAGAACATAGGCTTTTATATTAATTATTATTGATCATTCGCACATAACTGCTGTTGCTCCAACTACTTCTCAGTGCTGGTGTTTTTGTCGTTCCATTGCGGCGGTTCAATATTGAGAATATGCTTTACAAAGAAATCGCGCCGTTTTCTCTCACCATATTTTCCACCCATGGTATGCCTTTCTCCCGGAAGCATCACAAGATCAAACTCCTTATCATGTTTGATGAGCGCTCTTACCACCTGCATAGTGCTTGAGGGGTCAACATTGTTGTCCAAATCACTCATAATGAGCAGCAATTTTCCTTCCAGAAAGTGAGCATTCTCCATATTGGAGGAGGCGGCGTAATGTTCGCCGATAGGATACCCCATCCACTGCTCATTCCACCAGATTTTATCCATTCTATTGTCGTGACATGCACAGGCAGAAACACCCACTTTGTAAAATTCGGGATGGAACAATAGAGCTCCCATCGTGCTTTGACCGCCAGCCGACATACCGTAAATACCCATATTGTCTATATTCATTTCGGGATATTTCGCGGCAGCAGCCTTGATCCATGCAATCCTGTCGGGGAAACCGGCATCTTTCAGGTTTTGGAAGCAGACATCATGGAAGGCTTTTGAGCGGTTTGCCGTTCCCATTCCGTCCATCATGACCATGATAAATCCGAGCTCAGCAAGGGCAGAAGTATATCTTTGCTCAATAGCGAACTGCTTTGGCACGTGTGAATCATGCGGACCTGCGTAAATATATTCAATAACCGGATATTTTTTCGAAGGATCAAAATTGGAAGGACGAACGATTATACCCCAAATATCGGTTTTCCCGTCACGACCTTTGGCACAGAAAACTTCGGGAAGATCCCATCCTGCCGCCTTTAAGGCGGAAATATCGGGCTGCAAATCGGGCTTGTAGATAACTTTCCCGCCCTTTTCTACTGACCGGACAACCAGAGTCGGCGGCAAGTCCACCCTTGAATAAGAATCGAACATATAGGCGTAATCGTGCGAGAATGTTACACTATGGTGGGCATTTTCAGGCGTGAGAGCCTCTATTTTGCCATTATCTATATTTAGCAGGTAATATTTTTCGAGATAAGGGTCTTCACCTTTATCCATTCCGCACCCTATAAACAAAACTTGTCTCTTATCTTCATCCACCCTCACCACATCTTTAACGATCCACTCACCTTTGGTCAGTTGCTTTTTAACCTTTCCTGAAAGGACATCGTAGAGATAGAGATGCCGCCATCCGTCACGTTCGGAAATCCAGAGCATTTCATCGGAATTTTTGAACCAAAATTGATAAAGAGAATAGTAATAGATGAAGGTATCGCACTCTTCATTTACAACAGGACGCAGTTCTCCCGACAGATTTCCGGCATAAATTACATATTGTTGATGTCCGCGTCTGTTGAAGTCGAAAGTGAAGAACTCGCTGTTCTTATTCCACCTGATATTGCCCAAATAATATTGTTGCTCCACGTTGGGGATATCGTAGTGGACTATTTCACCCGTTTCCACCATAAAAAGTGCAGGCCGTCTCACGGGCAGAGCATCACCAGGCTTCGGGTATTCATACTCCTCCGTAAGGGGTTGCAATTGGGTGGTGGGCGATGAGGCTATTAAAAGCAGCTTCCTGTATTCCACAGGACTATATTTGCTGCATACAATTTTGCGAGAATCGGGCGACCAATAGATCTTTGAAGAGTAGTAAGCGTAGGGTGAGCCATCATTGCTCAATTTCTTCCTCTCTCCGGTTGCAATATCTCTTACCCAGAGGTTTCCTTCGGAAATGTAAGCCTCCTTTTTGCCATCCGGCGATGGTACGGTTACTTTTGCATCCTCCTTGTCAATAAGGCCCCAATAAGGTCTGATATAGTTATTTTGTTTCTCACATTTAGCTACCTTGTAATCTGCCAGAGTCATAAAATGATCCACGTCGTCAATAGTGAAGAAGAGTGAATCTTTTTCAGGGCGCAGACGCCGTATGGGAAGATTTTTGGGGTCAACTTCTCTATTGAGAAGCTTCGAAAGTACTACGGATACGCGTTCGCGATCGAATGCTTTTTCCTGAGTTCCCTTGACGGGATCCACAATGAAATAGTCGCGTCCTTCCGGTGTTTGTGTCTCATAGGCAAACAGGTGTGATCTATAGCCTGACCGCACGTTAGAGGCACCATAATAATATTTTGAAGTAAATATTTCGTAGTAGTTGTCAGCCCTTTGGTACAGGCTTTCAATCCCTTGTGCCGACAAGATCAAGGGAAAAAGCAAGAGGGCCATTACAAAAAAGTGTTTGTGTCTCATAGTTGATATATTTTTTTAGTTATAATATTGAATTTAAGCGACTTTTTAACCGCCGATAACGGCATTAAATCCGTTGTCGGTAAAAATATTTAAAATTTCCAATTGTCTCTCTTTAGTTGGTGCCGATACTCCTTCATCATCGTAAACTCTTCCGAGTTTCTCATATTTGTTCGTGGCTATACTATGATAAGGCAGAAGTCCCACCCTATCCGGCGCCCGTTTGAGTGATTTTAAAAAATCAATGGTAGCGCTGATGTTTTCATCCGTAGCGTTGACTTCCTCTATCAAGGGAATTCGGATATGGTAAGCTTTATCGCTTTCAGCAATAAAGCGAAGATTTTCGAGAATGAGTGCATTATCCACCCCAACCCATTTTTTATGTATATCCGTGTCTAAATGTTTCAAATCGTATAAAAACAGGTCGGTATGCGGTAAAATATCTTCAATTACCGATTCCTTTGCATATCCCGATGTATCCACAGCCCTGTGAATACCCTCTTCACCACACCTTAGCAGCAATCTTTTCAACTCTTGGGGATAAGCCAGGGGCTCGCCACCCGAAAAGGTTACTCCCCCACCTGAAGAATCCATAATGGCGGTCTCTTTCCGAATAGCTGACATCACTTCTTCCTCCGAATATTCCCGCCCGCTCATTTCCATCGCTTTCGTAGGACATACAACTGCACATTTACCGCAAACCTTACATTTGGCAAAGTCGGTTTGGATGCCCTCGGCAGTTAGTACAAGGGCATTTTCAGGACAGATATCCACACAGGATGAGCAACCGATACACTTTCTTTTGTTGTACATCTTTTCGGTTTTAAAAGACCGGCTCTCGGGATTATGGCACCACCTGCAGAATAACGGGCATCCCTTAAAGAAGATTGTAACGCGTATGCCGGGACCGTCGTTGATGGAGTAACGCTTTATGTCGAACAAAAAAACCATGGTTTAAGTTCTGAGTATGTAGTGTGTAGTGGTGTAGGGTTTGAAATAGTTTCGAGTATGGAGTATCAAGTTAAGAATAGTAATGTTATGATAAACAGAGACTTCTTAATCAACTATACTCTATATTTCACTTTAAAACGATCGGTTTTCAGTTCGATCAATAATCTCCTGTTTCAAATTCTCAGCTATATCATTGAAGTAGTCGCTATACCCCGCTACCCTGACCAGCAAATCCCTGTAGTCCTCGGGATTCTCCCGTGCGGCCAGTAAGGTTGCCGTATCCACTATGTTAAACTGCACATGGTGTCCTCCAAGCGCAAAGTAAGCGCGAATTAACTTGCCCAACTTCACTATATCTTCCTCACGCTTCAGAAGGCTGGGCAGAAAACGCATATTCAGCAATGTGCCACCCGATTTGACCTGATCTAATTTTCCAAGCGAGCGTATAACCGCTGTCGGACCATTCGTGTCGGCTCCGTGTGAAGGCGATGTGCCATCTGAAATGGCTTTCCCTGCCAAACGGCCGTTTGGAGTTGCACCCATTATGTTGCCGAAATAATTGTGGCATGTCGTAGAGAGCATATTCAGATGATATTTTCCGCCCTCTTTTCCATTGGGACGACCATCTATCAACTTAAAAAGATCCTCATAAACTCTCACAGCAATATCATCGGCGTAATNNTCCTCGCCTTCAAAGTTTACGGAAATGGCATGAAGCAATTTCTCCATAGTGAGGGATTTATCCTCGAAAACATGCTTTTTCAAAACCGATAACGAGTCGGTTATGGTGCCTAATCCGGTACATTGGATGTAAGTAGTGTTGTATCGAGGCCCGGCGTTATAATAATCCCTTCCCTTTTTGATACAGTCATCGGTAATTACCGATAAAAAGGTAGCCGGCGCATATTTGGCAAACATGCGGTCTATATAGTTGTTTATCCGGATTTTCAAATCGATGATATATTTCAACTGAGCGTGGAAAGCAGCATAAAGCTCTTCGAAGGATTTGAAATCTCGCGGATCGCCCGTTTCAATACTGACTTTTTTGCCCGTTACGGGATTGATACCGTTGTTGAGCGTAACTTCTAGAATTTTAGGCACATTCAGATAACCTGTAAGCAGGAAAGCCTCCTTTCCAAAAGCACCTACTTCTATACATCCGCTGCAACCGCCTTCACGGGCATCATTGATCGATTTTCCTGAACGCAACATCTCCTGAATATAGATATCGGGGTTGAAAATGGAAGGATATCCGTGTCCCTGACGAATAACCTTGATAGCAGCATGCAGGAATTTATCCGGTGTACAAGCCGCAATATGTACCGAATTGCCGGGTTGAAGGATATGCAACTCTTCAATAATTTCGAGCATAATATAAGAGACCTCATTCACGCCATCCGAGCCATCGGGCTTCACACCACCGATATTGATATTGGTAAAATCGTTGTATGTACCACTCTCACTTGCGGTAACACCCACTTTTGGCGGAGCCGGTTGATTATTCACCTTGATCCAGAAACAAGAGAGAAGCTCTTTTACACCCTCGCGTGTTAGGGTTCCATCAGCCAAATCGTTTTTGTAAAAAGGTGCAAGATGCTGATCGAAATGTCCGGGATTAAAGGCATCCCAACCGTTGAGCTCGATAATAACTCCCAGATGCACAAACCAATACATCTGAATAGCCTCCCAAAAATTGCGCGGTTTATTTGCCGGCACCCAACGACAAACTTCCGCTATCTGCAGCAGTTCTTTTTTCCGCTCCGTATCCTTCTCCTCCTTTGCCATCTCTTCGGCCTTTTCAGCATATCGCTCAGCCAACCTGATGATAGCGTCGCAAGAGACAGCCATAGCCTTCAACTGCTCCTCCTTATCGGTAGCCTCGGGGTCATTGAAATAATCCAAATTGGCTATCTCTTCATTGATCTCCCTTTTAAAATCAAGCATCCCTTTTTTATAAACTTTCCCATCCAGACAGGTGTGCCCCGGAGCGCGTTGCTCCATAAACTCGGTAAAGAGTCCCGCTTCGTATGCAGCTCTCCACTCGTCGGGCACAAAATTGAAAATGCGCTCGCGCTGGGTACGACCTTGCCAATAGGGAATAACTTCTTTTCTATAAGTTTCGATATCCTCTTGGCTTATAGTATAACGCTGTTGGTCGCGTGTATTGAGCACATTTAGATCTTCCACAGTATGGCAGGTGAGCTCCGGGAATGTGGAGACAGCTTTCGGCTTTTCTCCTCTCTCTCCTACTATCAGCTCATTTTTACCTATGTAAATGGTCTTTTTCTCGCAAATTTCCAGAAAGTTTAGGGCGCGCATCATCGGAATGGAGTATTTCCCATTGTTTTCCTTGTAAAATCGGGTGGTTATCAGCGCACGCTCGATGGATAAAGTTGCGGGCGTTGTAACACTCTCCTCCCTTAAATCCTGAATCCGCCGGTTCATACCCGGTCTTTGATGATACTCTTCGTAGAAATTACCTTCCTGATTCGATTTTCGCTCAGGTTTTCTATTATTTGACTCTATCCTCGCTAACATAGTTTTATTGTGTTGGAAATGACGTAAAGATAACTATTTTTATATCTATTCTTCATAATATTCTATTTCACGGGTATATAGAACTTTATTGACTTCTTTTTTTATCCAATTACCGTTTTTATCAAAATCTATATATCTCCAACTTTCCTTTTTTACCGGTTTATTATCTTGCAGTGTGATTTTTGTTTCTCCTAGAATTTTGCCGGTTTCATCATAGTCATATTCATAATTATAACTCTCGGACCAACTCTTCACTATTACCTCAGTGCCACCATAATCATATACAATGTTTTTATGTGATTTCATTGTAGAGTCAATATTGTATTCATATATGTCCTTATAATACAAGTCCGTACCTTCAAATTCCATCCAGGTTAGCGTCTCAATTAATTGGTGATTATGGTATTTGTGGTTCTTTCTTGTAATTACATTTCCTCTCCTGTCGAGCTCTTCTTCCATGATACAATCTCCAATGGAGTCATATCTGTATTTGATATGTTCTTCCAATTGTTCCATAATTGATTTCTTTTGTTTAGAAGAGGATTTTGACTCTATTAAATTTCCTTTGTCATCATATTTATAAATATCGAGTTCATAATCAAAATAACGAGTTATTATGGGTGTTGAAGGCCCATGCTTATAAAAACGTTTTATCAGATTGCCATCTTTATAAAAGTATTCAATGTAATCTGTCTCCTTCCCATTCTCATCATAATTGGTATATCTTACAATTTGACTTTCTGAATTGAAGGAAGATATTGCTTTCTTATTAAGGGCACCTAATGATTCAGATTCCTCTAAAATTGAAACTAAAGTACCGGATTCATTAAAAGTATAAGTAAGACTGTCTATCCCGTTATTATAAAAATGTTTTTCCCTGATAGTTTTAATCCTTCCATTTAAAACTTCATCTTCAAGTATTATCTTGTCGGTTTGTTCTACATACGAATTACTTTGCCCGCAACTACAGATAGTCGTTACACAAATGATGATTAATAAAGGAAAGTACTTCATAGCTGAGATATTTTGCTGTTAGTCTTTTATTCTTTATATGCGTTCATTATGAGTTCACATAATTCCGCACTTAGTGAAGGAAAGTAATATTCATCGGGTGATTTAGGCTTATATCGTAAATCGGCATTGAATACAGCGCAACTTGTAATTGCCGGAAATAGCCCTGCGTAGATTATTAGTTGTCGTTTCATATCAAGGATGACTTAATGAACGTTACAATCAAATCAATGAGGTGTTTAAAATTGCTCATATTCTACAAAAATACCATTAATTTTTGATCTTGTAATCTCTATGTAGCAGGAAGTTACTTTTATGTAATTTTGCAGTAATATGAGGTTTTGTTTTTAAGATAATATTTATAAATTTACGGGAGTAATCCATAAACATATAATATGAAACGTTCAATTATCATCATTTTTACAGCAATTTTGGCACTGATTTTTTCATATAATGCAACTGCCAAATCCGATAATTTGTCTGTCAACTCTTTTAATGCTGCCGTTAAAGCGCAGGAAGAAAGCATTCAGTCTCGGATAATGGAAGCTTTTATGAGCGCTTTTTTAGATAAAAATAATTATGAAATCGAGTCCATCATTGATGAGTTATCAGACTCTTATGAAGATAGCGGAAATAAAATTTTTCTCTATTGGAAAGGATATGCTCTATATTATAATAGCGTTGCATATTTGAAAAATCGTGAAGCAAAAAAATCGAATAGGGAGCTGACTCAAGGTATAGAACTAATGGAGTCAATTGAAAATAAAGATTCTGAAGATTATGCACTTTTATCATTATTGCATAGTTTCTCTTGTCTATTTACAGGCTTTCCTATGATTTTGGAGACATACGAAAAGTGCAACGATTGTGCGGAAAAAGCGTTGGAGCTCAACAAAAATAACATTAGAGCCTACTATGTGCTGGCCAATAGCGATATGTATAGAGGCGGAAAAAATGTTGAAAAGTATCTTCTAAAAGCACTTGCCATCAAGCAGGCTAAAAGCAAAGACCCATATTTGCCTACCTGGGGAAGAGAAGAAATTTATGGCTTGCTTACATCTTACTACATCAAGGAGAAAAAATTTGACAAAGCAGAGGAATATATTGACTTAGGCCTACAAGAATTTCCAAACAGCTACACCCTTCAAGAAAATCAATCTAAATTAAAGTAAATCTCAAGGATTTCGGTGTTGGAAAATATTTTATCCTGCTTCAAAAAAGAATTTTTCCTCCCCAAACGCTGGCTCCAATTGATCAAACCATGTTGCACTTGGATCATATTTTGCAAAAAATGGGATATTCACCCAGCTTGGATCTCTCCCTTGCAAAAATCTAAGTACATATACTTTCTCAGCTTCCACCTGCTGAACGCCAAGCACCTGAATTTTACCCGGTTCACAACTCATGCTGGGGCCTCTTACTGTTCTGCAAACGCCGCTAACCTGTCTGTATGCTTTTCGAAAAATATTCCAACATTTATCCAAAGTAAGCTCAAAGTATCGTTTTGAACCGGTATCACGTGCTACAAACATATAATAGGGAATACATCCCAAATCCACCTGCTTTCTCCACATTTCAGCCCATATTTCAGGTTTATCGTTAATATGTTTCAATACTGGAGATTGGGTGCGTATTTGTGCACCGGTAGATCGTATTTTTTGGATTGACTCCTTGACTGCAAGGGTTTTTAATTCTGCAGAATGATTAAAATGAGCTTGAATAGCCAGATTTTTACCGGCTCTGACTATCCGTTCAAACAATTTTATTAGTTCATCGCTATCAGCATCCTTTGTAAATCGATACGGCCAGTAACTCAGAGCCTTTGTTCCAATACGAATAGTATGGATATGTTTAAACTCCGGCTCTATTAAAATATTTATGTATGTAGAAAGCAGGCGAGTACTCATAGTCATTGGATCTCCACCTGTAAAAAGAACGTCAGTAACTTGAGGATTCTGAAGCAAATATTGAGCTAAAAGATTTGTTTCATTCATTGCAAATTTAAAATCAGACATTCCACTAAATTGTGGCCATCGAAAACAAAATGAACAGTATGCATGACAAGTTTGCCCCTGGCTGGGGAAAAATAAGACCGTCTCAGGATATTTATGCTGAATGCCTTTTAATTTGACATTATTCATTTCCGGTACATTGTGTTCCTGTCCGGCCGGGTTTGGATTGAGCTCCATGCGGATCTCATAGGCCTTTTTATCGAGTATAGCTTTATCCACACCCTTTTCCAGTAATTTCTTTATCGCATTATAATGCTTTTTTGAAAGCATCTCTTTTCTTGGAAATGTGAGTGTAAACATCGGATCACTTTCTATTTGTGTCCAATCTATGAGATTATCAATCACATAGTTATTTGTCTTGAAGGGTAGAACCCGGCCTACCACTTCAATTGCTTCAATCATTTCATCGGAAAGAGTTGCAATCTGCGGTATGGTTTTATAATTGCGTAAAGTGTAAGTTTTAATTTGATTGGTCATAATCATTTTGGAACTATTTGTAATACAGTAGCACTTCTCTATTAAATAGAGATGGTTGCAGCCCGTTTATTTTTAGGAACTTACAACGAGAAGAGGTGTGGCTAAAACGCCACTAGATGAATGTAAGATACTGTAAAGTTAAGAAACAAGCAGAAAAAATGAAAAATTTTTTAGATTTTTTCAAAAAAAATAGTACAAGTATGGATTTGGTCGCTGATTGCTTTTGTCAATACGATACTCTATACCAATGTTTGTCGAGTTGTTTGTTAATGTGAAACCCTTTTTTGTAAGAAATTTGTTTTTCAAATTCATCTATCCATTCCGGGTCGTTTGTATAAACGAAGGCTGAGTAATGATCTAAAAAACCTCTGTTGCTGAAAAACTCGACTGTTACTGCGGTACTATCTGATTTGTGAATTGCGATTTCATTTCCACCGTTGGAAATAGGTGGAAATTTCCATTTATCGAGAGTGCAAATAATATCGTTGTAACTTACATTCGGTTTCAATTTACCCTCTTTTACAAGTTGCACGATTTCTTCCCTGGAATTTCTTCTGAATTTCCAATCTAATTTTTCTATCATACGCTCACCAAATAATAGGGATAAACTTCCAATAGAAATTGTCAGGATAAGGCCTACCCTGTGGAACTTTGTTACTTGAGATTTTGGACTTCGCAAAGCTGCTATCAATAACCAAATTGTCAAACTAAGGCCGATGATCAAATAGGGTGCTGCAACGAAAAAGACCGACATGCCGAATGTGTAGTAATAAAAGAACGGTGCTTGAATAATCGCCATTATCAAAACAATAAATGTCATTATGTTATAAATAGTCGTCCTGAATGGCTTTGTTTCAGCAAAAATACCATTATTAATTCAATCTTTCTTTGTCAATCTACTGACAAACAACCCTAATGCGACCGAATTATGACATTGGTGCTAAAAATGTGTAAAAAATCACATTTTTAGTACTAATAATGTGGAAAAATTACATATCTTTGTGGTTGAAATAGAATTACAGAGTTATGAAACGAAAATTATTAGAACAACTAATTGAGTGGAAAGAAAGCAAAAAACGCTTGCCACTACTTTTAGAGGGAGCAAGACAAGTTGGTAAAACTTATCTTCTGAAAACGCTTTTTGGAGAAAAATATTTTGAAAAGGTAATACATGTAAATTTTGAAAAGGCCGATTCGGAGCTTATCAATTTATTTGAAGGCAACATTCAACCTCAACGGATTATTGATTATTTAGCCTTGAAGTTTAATACTCCTATAAGTCAAGACAACACCTTGATAATATTTGACGAGATTCAAGAAGTGCCTCGTGCATTGACTTCATTAAAATATTTTGCAGAAGATGCACCTAAATATTATGTTGTTGCTATAGGAAGTTTGCTTGGCATTGCTTTACATAGCGGAACGTCATTTCCGGTTGGGAAAGTTAATAGATTACGTTTGTATCCAATGGACTTTGAGGAGTTCTGTTGGGCAAATAATATGGAAGAGCAAACTGAGGAAGCGCATAATGCAATCGAATCATTAAAAAGGCCGTTAATCACAAGCGGATTTAAAGATCTTTTTCAACAATATCTGGCTATAGGTGGAATGCCGGCTGCCGTATCTACATGGATTGAAAGCAAAAATATTGACATTGTAGAAATGATTCTTAAGAATATTCTTTCCGACTATAAAGATGACTTTAGCAAACACACAACCAATACGGAATCTCGAAGAATAGCCAATTTGTGGCAAAGTGTACCAAGACAATTTGCCAAGGAGAATCATAAGTTCGTTTACAAGACTATTGAACCCTCTGCACGTGGGCGCGACTATGCTTTTTCGTTCGACTGGTTGATTGATGCAGGGTTGATTTACAAAGTTAATCTCATTCCTCACGGTGATAAATTGCCTCTCTCTTTTTATGCTGATGAGTCGGATTTTAAAATTTATGCCCTTGATGTTGGAATGCTGAGACAGTTGGCAGGTTTACCCAGCTCAGTTGTAATTGGCGATGATAATATTTGGTCAAATTT